>Ga0335071_10001197_pt1 | contig 28074 bp, 19 predicted proteins | sample Lox_Sample_15_FD_206724 | JGI IMG/M metagenome (GOLD analysis project Ga0335071, IMG submission 206724) | Soil microbial communities from Loxahatchee National Wildlife Refuge, Florida, United States - Lox_Sample_1.5 | ecosystem: Environmental > Terrestrial > Soil > Wetlands | place: USA...
GAAAACCAGTCGTAGCATGCGCACTCCCGAAATCTGCTTCTGGATTCGAGGATGGACGAGGACTGATTATACTTGACAACGGCTGCGGTTTTCGGTGCCAGCCTCCTGACGACTGTGGCCTTACACGTGCCGGTTCGACCCTCGACTCTTTCCAGGTTGGGTTTCGCGGCTCGATTAAAAGTTGGTGACGAAGTTTACGTTTTGTTCGCCGCTTAACATTTGAGGTTAATGCTTGCTGTAACGATTATGTGTGTCCCCAGCCCCGCTCTCCCATTGGGGGCGAAATCTTTTTAGGTCATGGAGGTGCAGGTATGAGTGCCATTGCTCCCGATGTTGCTGCCGAAACCAACCAGTCCATCAGCGCCTACGGAATTGCTCGGTCCACGGTCCAACGAACCCCACTCGACGACGAAGCGCTCCGCAAGACAGACGCCTACTGGCGCGCCTGTAATTTTCTCAGCCTGGGGATGATCTATCTTCTCGACAATCCTCTGCTGCGCGAACCCTTGCATATCGATCACATCAAGAACCGGTTGCTTGGCCACTGGGGTTCCAGCCCGGGCCTTTCATTCATTTATATCCACCTCAATCGGCTCATCAAGAAGTACGACCTGGATGTAATCTTTATGGCGGGACCCGGCCACGGCGCACCGGGTGTTCTCGGCCCGGGCTACCTCGAAGGCACCTATTCCGAGGTCTATCCCGACAAGAGCGAGGACCTCGAAGGTCTCCGCGAATTCTTCAAGCAGTTCTCCTTCCCCGGCGGCATCGGCAGCCACTGCACCCCTGAGACCCCCGGATCCATCCACGAGGGTGGAGAGCTGGGCTACGTTCTCTCGCATGCTTGCGGCGCTGCCTTCGACAATCCCGAACTCATTGTCGCCGCGGTCGTCGGTGACGGCGAGTCGGAAACCGGCCCTCTTGCCACCTCCTGGCACGTCAACAAGTTCCTCAACCCGGCGCGCGACGGTGCGGTGCTGCCCATCTACCACCTCAACGGATACAAGATCAACAACCCGACTCTAAACTCGCGCATTCCGCATGAAGAGTTGGAGAGCCTGCTCCGTGGCTTCGGTTGGACTCCTTATTTCGTCGAGGGTTCCGATCATGCCAGCATGCATCAGGCAATGGCTGCCACCGTTGAGCACTGCGTCCAGGAGATTCAGCGCATTCGCGACGAAGCCCGCCACCAAAATGTCACCAGCCGTCCCCACTGGCCAATGATCGTCCTGCGCGCGCCCAAAGGCTGGACCGCGCCGCGTGAAGTCGAAGGCCACTACCTCGAGGGTTTCTGGCGCGCCCATCAGGTCCCGCTCTCCAATGTCAAAAAGGACCCCGAACAGTTGCACATTCTCGAATCATGGATGCGCTCCATGCGTCCGGAAGAGCTCTTCGACGAGCATGGCAAGTTCGTCGCCGAACTCCGCGAACTCGCGCCCACAGGCCATCGCCGCATGAGCGCCAATCCGCACGCCAACGGCGGACGTCTGAAGAAAGCCCTGCGCCTCCCCGATTTCCGCGAATACGGCATCAAGCTCGAAAAGCCAGGCAACCTCCAGGCTGAAAACACTCGCCCGCTCGGTATCTTCCTCCGCGACCTGATGAAGGCCAACATGGACAACTTCCGCGTCTTTGGCCCCGACGAGAACACCTCGAACAAGCTCGATGCCATCTACCAGGTCAGCAAGAAATTCTGGATTGAGGCATTCCTCCCCGAAGACCTCGACGGCAGCGAACTCGCCACCGACGGCCGCGTCATCGAAATGCTCAGCGAGCACACCATGGAAGGCATGCTCGAAGGCTACCTCCTCACCGGACGCCATGGCTTCTTCTCCACCTACGAGTCGTTCGTGCACGTCATCGACTCCATGTTCAACCAGCACGCCAAGTGGCTGGAAATCTGCAACCATCTTTCCTGGCGCGCCTCCATCGCCTCGCTCAACCTGCTCATCACCTCTACCGTCTGGCGCCAGGACCACAACGGCTTCACTCATCAGGACCCCGGCTTCCTCGACGTGGTGGTCAACAAGAGCGCCAACGTGACGCGCATCTACCTGCCGCCCGACGTAAACTCGCTGCTTTCTGTCGCCAATCACTGCCTGAACAGCGAGAACTATGTGAACGTCATCGTCTGCGACAAACAACTGCACCTGCAGTACATGACCATGGACGCCGCTATCACCCACTGCACCAAGGGCATCGGCATCTGGGACTGGGCCAGCAACGACGAGGGCGGCGAGCCTGACTTGGTGATGTGCTCGGCCGGCGACATCCCTACTCAGGAAGCCCTTGCCGCTACCGTCCTGTTGCGCGAGGAGTTTCCCGACATCAAGATCCGCTTCATTAATGTGATCGACCTCTTCAAGTTGCAGCCCAGCACCGAGCATCCGCACGGGCTGAATGACCGCGACTTCGACTCGCTGTTCACCCTCGACAGGCCCATCATCTTCAACTTCCACGGTTACCCGTGGCTCATCCATCGCCTCGCCTATCGCCGCCACAATCACGACAACATGCACGTGCGCGGCTACAAGGAGAAGGGCAACATCAATACCCCGCTGGAACTGGCCATCAACAACAACATCGACCGCTTCAGCCTGGCCATGGACGCCATCGACCGGGTGCCCCGTCTGCAGAAAATCGGCGGCCACGCCAAGGAGCGCTTCCTCAATCAGCAGATCGAATGCCGCAACTACGCCCACGAGCACGGCATCGACGAGCCCAAAGCAGCTTCATGGGTCTGGCCTTACTAGTCGGTCAAACTACCTCTCGGTGACCCATCCTTTGCGCCCCTCTTCTGGACGCAAAGGGTGGGTGAATCGCTTAGGCTCCCGAAGACCGGCATCCCAACGGAACTTCCGCCCCTTCGCGTTCGTAGTCCTTCCCATGAGAACCCTGTCGTTCATACTGACGCTGCTGTTTTCTGTTCCTCTCTTCGCGCAAAGCACACAGAACGACGCGCAAAGCGCTCCCAACAATCTCTCCACCACGATCCTGGCCCAGGACGCGATCTTTTGGGACGCCTACAACCGCTGTGACGTCGAAAAGATGTCGCTATTTTTTTGGCCCGACATCGAGTTCTACCACGACAAAGGTGGCCCCACCATGGGACTGCCCGCGCTCGTCGAGACCCTCAAGACCAACCTCTGCGGCAAGTACCCCAACTTCTACCTGCGGCGCGAGGCCGTCCCCGGAACCGTGAAGGTTTATCCGCTGCAAAAGAACGGAGTCATCTACGGCGCAGTCCTCTCCGGTGAGCACTATTTCTATATCAATGACAACGGCAAGCCCGAGTACCGCGATGGCTGGGCCAAGTTCTTCCATTTGTGGCTGCTGAAAGACGGCACTTGGAAGATGGCGCGCGTCGTCAGCTACGACCACAAGGCCGCTCCTCCCGAGAACAAGCCTAAAGAAATCAGCCTCGCCCCCTCGGTCCTCGACCGCTATGTCGGCGATTACGCAGCTCCCAAAACCGGCGCCTTGAAAGTCGCTCGCGACAACAACCTCCTCACCCTCACCGCTGGCAAGAACACCTACACTCTGCACCCCGAATCCGAGACGACGTTCTTCACCACCAACCGCGACCTGACCTTCGAGTTCGTCAATGAAGGTGCAAAGGTCTCTAAGCTGATCATCCGCGAGCATGGCGCAGTGGTCGAGGAAGCCAAGTCCGATTAGTCCATGTCAGTTCATTTTTCCATCCGTGTTCATCCGTGCCAATCCGTGGTTGCCCAGCGATTCTGACGGTTGATGGCTGACAACCGATGGCTTTCTTTTGTCACACCGTCCCGTGACCTGCGCCCTAGCGACACGCTGCCGAAATCCCTAAACTTCTCCCCGGAAGACGAGGGAGATTTGTCGTCCTCGAAGACGGCATTCAGACACCAACCCACGTCCCCAGTACTGGTGCTTCGACCTGTGACAGGTCCTGTTTACTTTCGCTCGCCCATCAATCTATCCCCTTCTGCCGGATTTCGTCCCGAAAATGCCAAAGCTAAGTCTTTCCTCAGCAATATTTTACATGTAACTCATTTACTCCCAATATTTTGTGCGAAACTCGTCGCCGATCTCCCTAAGAATCAATACTTTGCAAAACGAGAGGGGGAGGGGGTACACCGCATTCCATCTCCAGCGCTCACCTCACCCTCAATGCAGGCTCTGCTTACGGACAAGCCGCCGTTCCCGTATATTGTTCCTTCAATCAGGAGCCACCCTTCATGCGACCTCTAACGCTCGCGGTTGCTTTCGCCGCGCTATCGCTTTCTTCCTTTGCACAGGACAAACCTCCCGCCTATCTCGACCCCACGCTCCCCGCCGCAACCCGCGCCCACGACCTCGTTGGCCGCATGACGCTCGACGAGAAAGCCTCCCAGCTCGAGGATTGGGCCGTTGCGATTCCTCGTCTCGGTGTCCCCGACTACCAGACTTGGAGCGAAGCTCTGCACGGCGTCGCCCGCTCCGGCTACGCCACCGTGTTTCCTCAGGCCATCGGCATGGCGGCTACCTGGAACCCGCTGATGGTTCAGCAGATGGGCGACGTGATTGCCCAGGAAGCTCGCGCCAAGTACAACCAGGCGCAGCGCGAAGGCAACCACCGCATCTTTTACGGCCTCACCTTCTGGTCGCCCAACATCAACATCTTCCGCGACCCGCGTTGGGGTCGTGGTCAGGAAACCTACGGCGAAGATCCGTTCCTCACCGCAACCATGGGTGACGCCTTCATCACTGGCGTGCAGGGGACCGATCCCGAGCATCCAAAGGCCGTGGCTACCAGCAAACATTTCGCCGTTCACAGCGGGCCCGAGTCCCTTCGCCATGGCTTTAATGTCGATGTCAGCCCGCGCGATTTGGAAGAAACTTACCTTCCCGCATTCCGTTCCACCGTCGTCGACGCACACGTGAAGTCGGTCATGTGCGCCTACAACGCGGTGGACGGTACCGCCGCCTGCGCCAACAAGATGTTGCTCAAAGAGCATCTTCGCGACGCCTGGAAGTTCAACGGCTTCGTGGTCTCCGACTGCGGAGCTATTGTCGATGTCGTCAACGGCCACCACAATGCTTCCGACATCATGGGAGCCGCCGTGATCTCGCTGCAGGCCGGCACCGACCTTTCCTGCAGCATCTGGTCTCCGGGCTTCAATACGTTGGCCGATGCTGTCCGCAAAGGCGCCGTCTCCGAAGCGCTCGTCACCCAGGCTGCCGAGCGCCTCTTCACCGCGCGAATCGAGTTGGGTATGTTCGACCCGCCCGGAGCGAACCCTGGCGATCGCATTCCCTTTTCCTCCAACACCGCCGACCAGAATCGCAGGTTGGCCCTTCGCGCGGCGGAAGAAACCATGGTGCTGCTGAAGAACGACGGCACTCTGCCAATCCGCAAAGCTCCTGCCAATATCGCGGTGGTCGGGCCAACCGCCGATCTCCTCGTTTCTCTCGAAGGCAACTACAATGGAACTCCGCTGCATCCCGTCATCCCCCTTGACGGCATCACGCGCCAGTTCTCGGCGGCCAAAGTCAACTATGCGCAAGGTTCGACCTTGGCCGAAGGCGTTAGCGTACCTGTGCCGCGAACTGCGTTCGCTGGTGGATTGAAGGCCGAGTATTTCGCCGGGGCGGAATGCGCCGGACGCCCGGTGGCCATCGGTACTAGAACCGAGATCCAGAATAATTGGGGCGAGTCGGCTCCCGTCCCCGAAGTTCAAACCCACAATTATTGCGCGCGCTGGACGGGTAAGCTAAGCGTTCCCGCCCCCGGCAAGTACACGTTCGAAGTCGAGCCCGGCGACAGCGCATTCCCTTACTCGCCGCGCGAGACCTACAGCTTCACTCTCGACGGCAAGTTGATCTCCGAAGGCGATCTCGGCCGCAAGCCCGATGTGGCAAAGAAGACCGGCGCAAATTCCACGGCGCCTCCGTCCTCGTCGGACGGTAAGCCGGGAAAGGTCGATTTCACTTTTAGCGATACCAATGCGCACGATTTCACGCTGGAATACAGTCACTCGGGCGACCTCGCCGGAGGCGGAGTCACGCTGAAGTGGATCGCTCCCCCCGAGGCGCAACTTGCCGAGGCAGTTGCGGCAGCCAAAGCCTCCGACATCGTAGTCGCGTTCGTCGGACTCTCGCCGCAACTCGAGGGCGAAGAAATGCCCGTCAAGATACCCGGTTTCACCGGCGGCGACCGCACCAGCCTCGATTTGCCCGCTCCGCAGCAGAAACTGCTGGAGGCGGTGGCCAGCAGCGGCAAACCGGTCGTGGTGGTCTGCCTCTCCGGAAGCGCAGTCGCGCTGACATGGGCAAAGGAGCACGCGGCCGCTATCCTCCAGGCCTGGTATCCGGGGGTTGAGGGAGGTGCCGCAATTGCCCGCACACTTGCGGGCGCGAACAATCCCGCCGGACGGCTGGCCGTCACCTTCTATTCCGGCGTGAACGATCTGCCGCCGTTTACCGACTACTCGATGAAGGACCGCACGTACCGGTACTACAAGGGCAAACCCCTCTGGGGATTCGGATACGGATTGAGCTACTCGACGTTCGAGTACGGCCCGATCAAGCTGTCTTCCTCGTCGGTCGCGGCTGGCCAGCCGGTTACCGCAACGGTGTCAGTGACAAACTCCAGCAAAGTAGCTGGAGACGAAGTGGTGGAGGCATACGTCAAAACCCCTCAGCAAGGGGGTCCAATTCACTCGCTCGTGGGACTGGAGCGAGTGCATCTCAGACCCGGCGAGAGCCGCGAGGTGTCGATCACCGTGAACCCGCGCGCCATGTCTTCGGTGGATGAAAAGGGCAATCGCGCGGTCCTTCCGGGAACCTTTCACCTGAGCCTCGGGGGCGCGCAGCCGGATGAAACGGCGGCCAAGTCGGAGATCGATTTCACGGTAACCGCAACGGCGCCGTTACCGAAGTAGCAGGGGTGGCTGTCTGGTATGCCACATTGTGGGACACGTAAGAAGACCCACATTGTGGTAGATGTTACGACGGATGCGGCTGGCCGAGAATCACTCGCACGGTGTCACGCGCAATGAGCAGTTCTTCATTCGTCGGAATCGCGTAAGCTTGCAGCTTCGAATCGTCGGTGCTGATCATTCCCTCGCGTCCAACCATTTCCTGGTTCTTCGCTGCATCGATCTTCAGGCCGGCCCATTCGAGCCCTGCACAGATATGCGCCCGCACTTCCGGCGAGTTCTCGCCGATTCCGCCGGTGAAAACGATCGCGTCAGCTCCGCCCATCGCCGCCAAATACGATCCGATGTACTTGCGCGCGCGATAGCAGAACACTTCGATCGCCAGCCTCACGCGCCGGTCATCATGCTCCTTCAACTCCGCCTGCAACTCGCGCATATCGTTCGTCAGTCCCGAAATTCCCAGCAAGCCCGACTGCGTATTCAGCAGCGTGACGACTTCGTCGGGCGACATTCCTTCCTTGGAGCTGATCAGGTTCACAATCGCAGGGTCGAGATCGCCGGAGCGCGTTCCCATCACCAGTCCTTCCAGCGGCGTCAGACCCATTGATGTGTCGATCGACCGGCCCTCCTTGATCGCCGTCGCCGAACATCCGTTGCCGAGATGTAGCGTGATGATATTGGTCTGCTCGCGCGTAAGCCCGCGCAGAAAGCGGTACTGAAACGCCACATAGCGATGCGAGGTTCCGTGGAATCCGTATCGCCGAACCTTGTAACGGCGATAAAGGTGATATGGAACCGCGTAAAGATATGCGTGATCAGGAATCGACGTGTGGAACGAAGTATCGAACACCGCGACTTGCGGCGTGCTCTTGCCGAAGATGTCCGTCGCGGCGCGGATGCACTTGAGGTTGTTGGGATTGTGCAGCGGCGCCAGATCGATGCAGTCCTCGATGCCCTTGATTACCTTGTCGTCCACCAATGCAGACTGCGTGAACAGTTCCCCGCCGTGTACGACGCGATGGCCTACGGCGTGAATGTCAGCCGTGCTGTGGATCTCCTCGACGCCCGACTGATCGGAAGCGATGTAGCGAACCAGATAGTCAAGCGCGGCGGCGATATCCCGCAAGGAATGGGTAAACTTGCGCTTGGGCTCGTCGCCCTTCTGGAAGGTGATGATGGCTTCGCCGCCGGTGCCTTCGACTGTGCCTCGACAGACGAGCTGGTCCTTGCCCTGCTGGATTCGCTCCATGTCGGTTGCAATGACCTGGAACTTGAGGCTGGAGCTGCCGGCGTTGAGAACGAGTACATTCATGCGTTTAAGGCCCTCGTCGGCAGTATGACACTCCATCCGCCATCCGCGAAGTGAATTGCCCGAGAATCGATGTATGATGGCTTCGAGCTGCCTATGACTGCCCGCCTCTAATCCGGTTGTGTTGCGCGTCGGCAACGCTTCTGTTCCGATGCACAGGAACGTTCGCGCAAGAACCACTGCAACTCCTGGAGATTAGAGATGAACCTCGCCTTGCTGGGCTGGAACCATACGCTTTCAGCCGCCTTTGAGACTCACGCCACCGCTGAGCTCGTTCCTGGCCGTGTCATCCAGCAGTTCAACCATATCTACACCGTCGCCACCGAAGCAGGAGAAATCCGTGCCCAGCTTTCGGGCCGCCTCCGACATGACGCAGCGCAGGCCGAGTTGCCTGTCACTGGCGATTGGGTTGCGGTTCGTCATTCAGCTGGCGCGGGCGTCGCTGCGATTCACGCTGTCCTGCCGCGCTTCACCGCGTTCTCGCGCCGTGCCGCTGGACGCGCCGAGCGCGAGCAGGTTGTAGCCGCGAATCTTGATTATGTATTCCTCGTGACTGGATTGGACAACGACTTCAGTCCGCGGCGAGTGGAGCGCTACCTGGCCGCAGCGTGGGAGTCCGGCGCGGCTCCAGTGGTGGTGCTGAATAAGCTCGACCTGTGCTCGGATGCTGAGGAGCGGATTCGCGCGATCGAGGCGGTGGCGCTGCATGTGGCGATCCATGCAGTGAGCGCGTTGCGTGGCGACGGCATGGAAGAACTGAGCCGGCGCTGCGTAGCCGGTCAGACGGTCGCGCTGCTCGGCTCGTCGGGTGTGGGGAAGTCGACGCTCATCAACCGCCTGCTGGGAGAGGAACGACAACAGACGCTGCCGGTGCGCGAGCATGACGGACGCGGCAGACATACGACAACCCGCCGCGAACTGATCTTCTTGCCGAGTGGAGGCATGGTGATCGATACGCCGGGTTTGCGCGAATTGCAGCTTTGGGAAAACGACGAAGGCGTACAGACAACCTTTGACGAGATCGAGACACTGGGACGCAACTGCCGCTTCCGCGACTGCCGCCACGTGGACGAACCAGGCTGTGCAGTGCGCCAAGCGGTAGAAGAAGGTGCACTGCAGGAAGAACGCTTAGCCGGCTTGCACAAGCTCCAGCGCGAACTCTCATGGCTGCACCGAAGCGAGAACCCAGTTGCGGACCGAGCCGAGAAGCGACGGTGGAAGAACATTCACAAGGAAGCGAAACGGTTCATGCGGAGGTCTGAGAAGCATCGGCAGTAGCCAAAGGGTTGGCCCGGTGCAGCATGCCGTTGGTCATCAGCGGCGCTTGGAGGGCTTGCCGTTCTTGGCCCACTTGCCGAGACGGAATTCGCTGGAGAAGTCCGACAGCTTGTCGCTGATGCGCACTTTGACGCCGCCGTTGGCTTCGCAGGTGTATTCCTCTTCGACCCAGACGTCGTTGCGGGGCCAGCCGCGTTGGACTTGTACGGCGCCAAGGTCGTCGCGTCCGCGCAGTGAGGGGTCGTAGGCGACGCGGATTTCGTCCCAGTTGCTGATTTCACCTTGCGGCTGCTGTGCAGCATCAAGGTGGGAGCACTCGAGGTAGCGGAAGTGTCCGATGTTGTGGGCGGGACGATAGCCGCGCACGACGCGGAGAGGATCTTCGCCGCGGCGGGGCAGCTTGACGCCGCGCGGAAAGATGACGTCAAAGGTGACATTGGCGCCAGCGTCGGACTCGCGCCAGACGCCGAAATTCTGGGTGAAGCGATCGCGGAGTACACGGTCGTCTTCGCTTTCGGCGCGAATGGCGAGGCCGATGGCTGTGGCGGAGCGCATGTAGGCGGAGCGGCGAACGCGGCGCCCGAAGGTTTCGCGCAGGATGCGGGCGACGGGCGGAAGCTCGGAACCGCCGCCGGTGAGATAGAGAGTATCGATGGCTTGGTCGGGATTCGCAGCCAGCAGATTCTCGGCAACGTAGCGCGACTTTTCAATCAAGGGGCGGCAGCGCTCGTAGAAACTATCGACGGGGATGGAAACTTCCTGCCATCCGGGTCGTACGCGCTCAAGATCGATGGAGGCCTTGCGGCTGTTGGGGTTGAGCGATTCTTTTTTCTCGCGGCACTCATCGAGGAGGTGGAAACGCTCGGCGACGGTGAGAGATTCCTTCTCGTTCTGCGGAATTCCGGCGTGCGAAAGCGCGAGGCCGGCAAGGATAGCGTCGAAGTCGTCGCCGCCGAAGTCGGGAAGGCCGTCGGAGGCAAGGACTTCGTGTTCGTTATCGCCCATGGCGACGAGAGAGACGTCGAGCGTGCCGCCGCCGAGGTCGTACACAAGCAGCCCGGTGCGCGCCTGGCTCTTGCGGTCCTCACTGGTGCGGTAGGCGTACTCGACGGCCGCGGCAGAGGGCTCGTTGGAAAGCCCGAGGACGTCGAAGCCCGCGGCGCGCGCGGTCTCTTCGGTGAGGAAGCGCTGGTTGCTGTTGGCGTTGGCAGGCACGCCGAGCATAGCTTGCAGGCGCTCGTCGGGCTTGGCACCGAGCGTGGAGGCGTGCAAAAGCTCGTGACGCAGGGCCGACATCATTTCGACCAGCACCTGGGTGAGGTTCAGGGTATGGCGGTCAATGGTGATTTCGGTGTGAGGGCCGGCATCTTTTAGATAGCGCTTGAGCGAGCGGACGATGGTCCAGCCGGGACGGCCCTGCAGGTCGAGGGCTTCCCATCCGTAGGCGCGGCGCTCGGAGGAGACGGCGAGGACCGAGGGAAACCAGTCGCGGACACGGCCGTCAGGGGCTTCAAAGTTGACTAACGGGTAGTTGCCGCGGTCAACGGCGGCAACGACGATGCGAGTGGTACCAAAGTCAAGACCAATTCTCACGACAGATCTATTGTAAGGCTTGCAAAAGCAGTGGTGAGTTGTTGGTTGTCGGTTGTCAGAAAATAACAAATCGTTCGCAGGCCGATGCCAACTCTGTAACGAAGACACACATCCGGCCAAAGGAAGGTGGGTTGAGGCGCCACGCTCGTTGGCGTGGTTCGACAGCGAAAGACGCCATTCAAGCGGCCCAAACCAGGCCGCTTGAATGGAGCACCGATTCAGGACTCGAGCCTAAGCCAGCGCAGGCTCGGGTACGCGTGCCGGGTCGGCCCAGCAGATCAGTCCGGGAATGAACGAGACCGGCAGATCGGGATGGCTGGGGCGTACGCGCACGGTGATGCCGTGCAATCCGCTACGGGCAATGGAAGTTTCGACCACGTAGTTGACAGTTCCGTCGTGAGGCTGGCCCTCGGGACGCATCGGGATCGCATGGCCCCCGACAAGCTCGCCGTTGGCGTCCACTTCGCCGGCGTAGAGTTCGACGATGACGTCATCGGGGTTTAGGCGGCCGAGGTGGACTTCTGCACGCACCGGAATGGACAAGGCGACGGGAATCGAGTGTGAGGGACCGTCTTCTACGCGAGCGACCCAGACGTCCTGCCAGGCGTTGCGAATCCGATCGATAGCGGCAGCGAGCTGGCGCGTGCGCGCGGCGTTATCGCGGTCGAGGGCCCGGAAGCGCTGATGGGCGTTCATGTAATAGCCCTCGACATAGTCGCGGACCATGCGGTGTGTGTTGACAAAGTGGCAGAGGGAGTCGACGCAGGCTTTCATGCGGTCAACCCACTTGCGCGGGATGCGGTCGCTGCCGCGGTCGTAGAAGGTCGGCACAACGTCGCGCTCAAGGATGTCATAGAAGGCTTCCGCTTCGACCTGGTCCTGGTAGGCCGGGTCGGAGTATTCCTCGCCTTTGCCAATGGCCCAGCCCATGAGGCGGGAATTGTGCGGATCGTTCCAGACTTCATCCCACCAGCCGTCAGGAACACTCATGTTGAGGACAGCGTTGGCGGAAGCCTTCATGCCGCTGGTTCCGGAGGCTTCGTTTGGACGGAGCGGCGTGTTTAGCCACACGTCCACGCCCTGAACGAGGGCGCGGGCGACGGCCATGTCGTAGTCAACAAGAAAGACGATGTGGCGACCAAGGACGGGGTCGCGGCTGAGTTCGGTGATTTTGCGGATGAGTTCCTTGCCTGCGTCGTCAGCGGGATGCGCCTTGCCGGCGAAGATCAGTTGCACGGGGCGATCGGGATTGGTGAGGATTTTGCGGAGGCGGTCCATGTCGCGCAGGATGAGGGTGGCGCGCTTGTAAGTGGCGAATCGACGGGCGAAGCCGATGGTGAGGGTGTCGGGATTGAGGACTTCGGCGGCGGCTTCGATTTCGGCCTGCGGGGCCCCGCGGGCGATGCGCTGGTCGCCGACGCGACGACGGGCGTAACCGACAAGGCGCTCTCGGCGACGCTCGTGAGTGCGCCAAAGCTCTTCGGCGGGTATGGTCTGCACACGGCTCCAGACGTCGCTGTTAGCGGGTTCTTCGCGCCAGTTGGGACCGAGGTAGCGATCATAGAGCTGGTTCATTTCGAGGGAGATCCAGCTACGGAAGTGAACGCCATTGGTGACGTGGCCAATGGGGACTTCATCAACCGGGAGGCCGGGCCAGAGCCACTGCCACATGCGGCGGCTGACGTCTCCATGCAGCTTGCTGACGCCGTTGGCGCGCGAGGCAGTGTGGAGGGCGAGCACGGTCATGCAGAACTCGCCGGTTTTGGCGACGCGACCGAGCTCGAGGAAGTCCCACTGCGACAGACCCAGGTCGCGAGCCATGTCTGCGAAGTATCGGTTGACGAGGTCAGGAGAGAAGTAGTCGTGGCCGGCCTCGACAGGTGTATGGGTGGTGAATACGAGGCTGGCGGAAGCGAGGGCGCGAGCTTCGCTGAAATTTAGGCCGCGCGTAATCATGAGGTGGCGAATGTGCTCGAGGGCGGCGAAGGCGGCGTGGCCTTCGTTCATGTGCAGCACGGTGGGCTGAAGGCCAAGCTTCTGCAACATACGATAGCCGCCGATGCCGAGGAGGAATTCCTGGCGTATGCGGGTTTCGCGGTCGCCGCCATAGAGCTGGTCTGTGAGGTCGCGGTCGTTGGGCTGGGGATTAGCGTCGATGTTGGTATCGAGCAGGTAGAGAGAGACGCGTCCGACTTGCACGCGCCAGACCTGCGCGTAAACGGCGTGGCCAGCGAGGTTGACGTCGATCACCAGAGGCTGGCCGTCTGCGCCGTGCACGATGGCGACGGGAAGATTATGGAAGTCGTTGCTGGCGGACGCTTCCTGTTGCCATCCGGACTGGCTGAGGTACTGGCGGAAGTATCCCTGTTGATAGAGCAGGCCGACACCGATGAGAGGAACACCGAGGTCGCTGGCGGACTTAAGATGGTCGCCGGCGAGCATGCCGAGGCCGCCCGCGAAGATGGAGAGGCACTCGGTGAGGCCAAATTCGGCGGAGAAGTAGGCGATGAGCGGCCGCTCGCTCTTATCGCCATGAGTGCGATGAAACCAGGTAGAGTCGGAGGCGAGGTAGGAGTCGAGGTTCAATTCGACACGGGCGAGGTGTGCGAGGAAGGCATCGTCCCGCGCGGCGTCTTCGAGCTTGGATTGCTCGATAGTGCCGAGGAGTAGCACAGGGTTATGGCGGGTGGACTCCCACAGGTCGCGGTCGAGCCGGCGGAAGAGCTCAACGGATTCGTGGCTCCATGCCCAGCGCAGGTTGAAGGCGATCTTGCGAAGACCTTCGATGGACTTAGGCAGCGACGGTACGACGGAAAAAGTGCGAATTGGTTTCATGATGACAGGCCTCCTAGCTCTTCGAGGGGGTTCTACTCCTGAGGGTGTGCAGGGTCAAGTGAAGGTTGCGTCAAAAATGAGGGCGCGTGGACGAGTTGGAACTGAAAGCATAGTGGCGTTCCCAAATAGGGATAATCGGTATTTGTGTCGCGAGAATTAACCTGCACGTGAAGAATTCTACTCGGCAGGATTCCATAATGCTGTGATTGATGTTGCAACAGGAGTTCAGCCATGCAAATTCCCGAATTAGAAGGTTCCGTCAAGCAGGAAGCGCCAGGGGTGAGCGAACAGGCTATCCGCGAGAGGGCGTATGAACTGTATGAGATCCGCGGTTGCCAAGAAGGACATGCAGACGAAGACTGGTTCATGGCGGAAGCCGAATTGGTGAGCCGCTTCGATCTGAACAAGGCGGCGTAATCGCGTCGCGGCAGAAAAGAGCAGTCCGACAGGAGTGGCGGCCGGTGCGGAGGCCTTTCCCGGAACAATCCGCGGCTGCCCACTCGGCGCGACCTGCGGTTCTGAGCATGAAGATCTGCTTTCGTTTTTGTGCGGCAGCGTGAAAGCTGCGTGAAAATCCAGCCCGGGCGTGACCAAAAACATCACAATTCAGCATGTGTTTTAAAGCTGCGGGGGAAGGGATAGTCCTATACTCGTGACATGAGCGTGCGGGGCGAGGTAATCCGCGCGGATCATCAGGATGAAGATGATGGCGAGTGTCCCGTTACGCCGTTCAGTCAAACGCTGGAGCCGCATGTATCGCGAGGCGCGGATGGTAGCCAAAGCCCTGCGCTCGCCGAACCATCCTGTGCTGGCGCATGTAGTGGTGACGCGGCGGTGCAACCTAGCGTGCACGTATTGCAACGAGTTCGACGATTTCTCGAAGCCCGTTCCTGCCGACGAGATGATGCGGCGCATCGACCGGCTGGCTGCCCTGGGCACGACGGTGGTGACGCTGACGGGCGGCGAGACGCTGTTGCATCCGGACATCGAGAAGATCGTCGCGCATGTGCGCGGCCACGGCATGCTGGCGTTCCAGGTGACGAACGGATACCTGCTGACGATCGACAAGATCAAAGCACTGAACCGGGCGGGACTTGATCATATGCAGATCAGCGTCGACAACGTGAAGCCGGACGACGCGTCGAAGAAGAGCCTGAAGGTGCTCGACCAGAAATTGCAGTGGTTGGCGGAGTATGCGGAGTTTCGGGTGAGTATTCATTCTGTGCTAGGGGCCTGCACGACGAAGCCGGAAGACGCGCTCACGGTGGCAAAGCGGGCGACTGAGTTGGGACTTATCAGCACGGCGGGGATTGTGCACGACGATGCGGGGCAACTGCGCGCCATGAACACCGAGCAAAAACGGATGTTCGAGAAGATCGAAGGGCTGTCGAAGGGGCGCTTTTCGATGGTGTCGCACAATCCGTGGCGCAGGAACTTGATCAACGGCCTACCGAATGACTGGCACTGCGGCGCGGGCGGGCGGCACCTTTACATCTGTGAGAACGGGCTGGTGCACTGGTGCATGGCGCAGCGGGGACGTCCAGCGATCCCGCTAGAGAAGTACACGCGAGCGGACATTGACCGCGAGAAACAGGTCAAGAAAGATTGCGCACCGTACTGCACGATTTTCTGCATTCAGCGACTGGCAGTAATTGATGAGGTGCGAGAGAACCCGCGACGGGCGATGGAGCGGTTCTTCCCGGCGAACGAGATTGACGGAACCCGCGCGAAAATTCCGGTGCCAATCCGCGTCCTAAGTTCGCTGCTGGCTCGGAAAGGCGGTCAGGCGAACGGCGGCTTTCTGCAAAAGACAGCGCTGAAAATCCTCAAAGTCGATTAAGCTGCGGCATTCGGGTAGCTGCGGGACGCTTCGAGCAGACGCTGGTGGCGACGAAGCGTGGCCTTGGAGATCTGTAAGGACTCACAAGTCTCTTGCGGCGAAACGCCGGAGGCGGAGCGTTCGGCGATGAGCAACGGGAGATCGCGCTCGCGAGCTAGAATCTGACGGTAAAAGCCTTCAAGCTGGCGGGTCGCGGCGGCCCAACTCCAATGTTCGGCGTCGAGGCGAGCGGCACGGCGGATTTCTTCGTGGTGCGTGGTGTCAGCGAGCAGCTTGCGGACGGCGGAGATGGCGGCTGTGTCGTTGCCGTAAGGGTAGAGGTGGCCGGTGACCCCGTCGCGGACGATGTCCAGGATGCCACCTTCTGCGGCAGCGACGACGGGAGTGCCGGCAGCCATTGCTTCGAGGACGACCAGGCCAAGCGTCTCGGTGCGGGACGGCATGAAGAAAATATCAGCGGAAGCGTAGGCGGCAGCGAGTTCTGGACCGCGCATATATCCAGCGAAATAGGTTGGAGTTCCGGCAAAGTGCTGCTGCAGTTTTTCGCGGTGCGGGCCGTCACCGACGAGAGCGAGGCGAAGGCCGGGGATGGCCTGCAGGATTGGCTTGGCGGCTTCGAGACCTTTTTCAGCCGAGAGACGGCCGATGTAAACAAGAAGCTTCGCGTCCGGATGTCCGTCGCTAAGGCGCACGCGCATTTCGGGCGAGGCGAGTTCGGGGCGGAAGAGTTCGGTGTCCACGCCGCGCTGCCAGAGGTCCACGCGATGAATGCCCTGGCTCCGCAGTAAGTCAACCATGACCCGGGACGTGCAGAGGACGAGGTCGGCGCCGTTGTAGGCGGACTTGTGCGCCTTCCAGAAAAGGGACTCAAGCATTCCGATGCCGTAATAGTGGAGATAGCGATCAACCTGTGCATGGTAGGAAACCACCAACGGAACCCTAAGCTGGGAAGCATAGTAGAAGGCGGCTGTGCCCAAGAGCATCGGTTGTATAGCGTGGATCAGATCGGGTCGAAACTCGGAGACTACCTTGCCGATGGACGGGCGAGGGAACGCCATCTTCATATCGGGATAAAGCGGAAAAGGCGGACCGGAGACGCCGTGAACGCGCGCGCCTTCGTACTCGGAAATGTCACCTTCCGGGGCGACGACCAGAACCTGATGGCCAAACATCTGCATGTGGCGGACGGTCTGGCAGAGGCGAGTGACTACTCCATCAATTTTGGGGAGAAAGGTCTCGGTGAAGAGCGCGACGCGACAGGGCCTGGTGGAGAGCGACTGATCGACGGCACGGAGAGACGGGTCACTGGTTTCGTTCACGCGGATCCTCAAACACAGTATGTGCGCAGGATTCCAGAGTACTTCGTGCGGGCAGGCGCTACTGTAGCCTACGTTCACCCGCTTTACGACTCGTTGGATTCCATCATGAGCGTCGTCGCCAGACTGGCAAACTCGGTCTTGGCGCGACCCCTCTTTTCATCGTACTCGCCAGCCATGGAGAACACTCGCCGGAGAACCGCCCGGGCAGGATCGCTGCCAAGGGCGATCACAACTTTGGCGATGGGAGGAAGCCAAACCGGAGTTCCCTTACCGCCGTCGAGATAGAAGGAGAGCCTGTGCCAGCTATAGCCCTCCACATCGGCGTAGATGCGGTCGGTAAAGCGCCGCCTGCCGTAGGGGTGGTGGGGATAGCGGCGGAGAACGTCGCCGGCGGTGGCCAGTTCGCGGAGGCGAACTGGCTCCTCATAAGCGGGGAGCACGAGCACGGTGTTGGCCCTGCGACTACGAATGTCTGAGACGTATTCGCCCCAGGTATCCGCCTCGCTCAGATTCAGCATGGTATTGGGTCGACGGCCGTGGCGGTCGCCGCCGGCTACGATAGGCATGTCGTAGGATTCGGCCAGAGGAGCGACCTTCAGGTTTTCTTTCCAAGGGCGCATGCCGTTGATTTCGATGGCGTGGAGCCAAGGGCGGCACAGCCGCAGGAAAGATCGCAGCGAGCCCCAGTGCTGTTCGGCGGGCACCTTCACAAAATTGCAGCACGGATGATTCAAAACCAGCAACGTTTCGGGCTGGCTGTCGAGGTACGCCAGCAGCGCGCAGAGCCGCTCGTCAGACGGATGGCGCGTGAACTCCGCCAGTTCGCTGATGGTCTGGGGCGCTCGCGACAAGGGCAGGTGGTGAACTCCAAGATGGAAGCAGTTGCCTTCAAACGGGACGCTCCATTCGACGGAGACTGGCACGACGGCCGTCGTGGTCTGATTCTGCAATTCCAACGGTGCGTCGATCGTGTCGTGGTCGGTGATCGACACAATTGGAGCCAGCCCGAGTTTTTCGTGGATCTGCTTTGCTTCGGACTCCAATACAAGTGCGGGAGTCAGCGGCGGAGTCCAATAGGCCTTAGTGAAATCGATGACTTTGCCGGTTTCTTGTTTGTAGCGTGCGAATCTGCCCTGAACCAGACGCGTCACCACTGGGGTGTTGTGATACTCGAGGTAGCGCGGCAGAAAATCCAAACTTTCCTTGGAGTGGTGAGTATGGCTGTGCAGAGAAAGGCCGGTGCGAAAGCGAGGGGTCGGTTTCACTGCATCGGTTTGGCGGAGTACCTGCGTGAGCCTGGTTTTCAATTCGCCACCTCTGTGTCCATCAGGCGAAGGCACAACGCCTCGTTTCTGCCGGCGGCACGCCAAAGTTTTTGCGCGGGGCCCCCTTCCAGCTTCCGCGTTAGTGAAAATACGCGCTCCAGTATGTACGGGGGGCTACCCCACTGCTCGGCGACCGGGCGAAGGACGCCGTTGCGATCGGGATGAAGGGTGCGTTGGTCCCACTTCTTTGCGCCTTCGGGCTTGTCCGGATACTCGCGTATTACGTCGAGAAAGGTCTGGACGAAACGCAGGGCGATGGGGTCCGCGTACTGCGGCATGAACATGACATGACTGACGCGCCGCACACGGATTTCGTGAGCGAACTCGGCGAAAGTTGAGGCGTTGGTCAGATTGAGGTTCCCATTCGGTTCGCGGCCGTGACGATCGCCGCCGGAAATCACCGGTTGATTCCAGCCGTATGCCAACTTCGCGACGTCCTGGTTTTCGCGCCATGAGCGAAGTCCGTTGAGCTCGAAGGCGTGAATGAAGGTGGAGTAGCGGGAAAGGAAGTCGGCAAGCATGAAATTGAAGCGCGAGCCTTCGAGGAAATTGAGATTCCAGCGCGGATGGTTGAAGACAACCAGTGCAGATTCCTGCTCATTGAGGTAGCGAAAGATCCCATCGAGGCGGTCGACACGCGGTTCTGCCGTGTAGGACGCGAGGGTTCGCATGATGGAGGCAGCGTCGCCAGGCGGCAGGTTGTGGATTCCGATATGAAAGATTGACTCCCGATAGGGAACAGTCCACTCGACAGAGACAGTAGTGTCCTCGAACCCGGGCACGACGCGCAGCTTGGTCGCTGCGTCAATGTTGTCGTGGTCGGATAGGGAAACAATTGCTTCCATGCCGAGAGCTTCTTCGATCTGGCGGCGCTCGAGGTCGTGGGCGTCGCGAGCTGTGAGTGGCGGCGTCCAACAGGCTTTGAACAAATCAATGCCGGCACCGCCTTTGGCGGCGCGCAATTGATGGCGCTCAAGGTACCACTCGACTGCGCGGTAGCGGCTCGCGAGAATGGAAACGAACGACAAGCTCTCGCGGGAGTGGTGGGTGTGGCTGTGCAACGAGACTCCGGTGCGATAGGCTTTCTTGGCATCGGCTTCTTTCCATAGGTAAGAAATCCGGTTCCGCAAGGTCCCTCCCGTCGCAGTTCTGGTCCAACCGAGGGTCTCATTGAGTACGTACTCGAAACGCACCTATAGCCGGAAGTATGTCTCAGGAAGGTAAACTGATTGTGAGCTAAACAACATTTCTTCGTTAAGATTTAACGGTATCCGCGTAGTAAATCCCCCTATACTGCGGCTGAAAAGGGCCGCCACAACGCGAGCGGTACAGAAACGGAGGCGAACAAGGCAGCAACGGACAGGTAGTATTGACCCTATGCGAAAGGAAATTCTGATACTCGCAATCGGCAACGCAACGAGCCAGAGTTATGTAACTGAGACTTGAGGGGTGACCAGTGGATAGCAGCTCCGCCAGACGACGTGGACTCCGATGGGTGGTGATCGCAGGCCTGTTGAGCTCGACGTGCGCAGGCCAGCCCGCCGATACTGCGAGTGCCAGCACTGCCGAAGTCGGCCAGATCGTGACGCAACTTGTCAACAACAACGAGGCCAGGGCCGCACAGCTCCAGCACTATGAGGGTTGCCGGGAATACAAAATTGACTACGCCGGCTTTCCCTCGAACAAGAGTGCAGCGATGGTTGTCAGTATGGAGTACACCGCTCCGGCGGAGAAGAAGTTCCAGGTGGTGCGGGAAGAGGGTACCAAGCTGCTGGTGAGCAAGGTACTCAAAGAACTGCTTGCGACCGAGAAGGAAGCAAGTGGCGAGGAGCACCGGAAGGCGACGGCGCTCACACCGGACAACTACGAGTTTCGATTTGTCGGCAACGACACGCTGAATGGCCGCCCGCAATTCATGCTGGAGGTTATGCCGCGCACGCGCAGCAAGTACCTATATCAGGGCCGAGTATGGGTGGACGCGACCGACTATGCTGTTTCACGCATTCAGGCTCAGCCCGCCAAGAACCCGTCGTTCTGGATTAGCCACACCGAGATCGAGCACGAGTACATGAAGGTCGGAGAGTTTTGGCTGCCGGCACGCAACGTGAGTGTGACGAAAGTGCGGCTGGGCGGAACGGCGACACTGAAGATCCACTACGAGAATTACGTGATTGGCAAGCAGCATGGTTCGAGCTTGTCCGAGGTCTGCAGCAATATCGCCCACGAGACAACCACTGCTGAAAAACGCTAGCGGCCGGCGTCATCGCGAGCCGCAGGTTTCAGCGAGGGAAGAGTGAAGGAGAATACCGAGCCCTTGTCCAACTGGCTGACGACTCCAATGGTTCCGCCGTGGGCTTCGATGATAACTTTGGCGATGGCCAGTCCCATTCCCGTTCCGTGCGCGTCAACCTGGCGGTGGCGGCCGCGGTAAAACTTCTCGAAAATAAGAGGCTGGTCGAGACTGTCGATTCCCGGCCCCTGGTCGGCGACGTTGACCACCACTGAGCCGCCACGGCGCTCTGCTGAAACGCGAACCGGCGTGCCCGGCGACGAGTATTTCGCTGCGTTTTCGAGAAGGTGGGTGATGACCTCACGCACCCGCTCCGCATCGATATTCACTTGCGGCAAGTCGTGACCGAAGTCCACGCTGACGGCATGATTCCTTAGCGCGTGGCGGGTGGCTTCCAAGGCAGGCTCAATTGCCTCGCGAATGTCGTGTGGGTGGAGGTCGAGCTTCAGCAATCCTGAATCGAGCTGAGCCATTTCCGCGGCTTCTCCAACCAGGCGGTTCAGACGATCGGTTTCCTCGTCGACGATGGTGAGCAGTTCGCGGCGGGCGTTTTCGTCGATCTGCGGCGTGGTGAGGAGGCTGCTTACGCTGACCTTAATGCTGGTGAGCGGGGTGCGCAATTCGTGAGTTACCGAGTCGAGAAGAGCGGAGCGCAGTTTTTCGCTTTCCTGCGCGGCGCGGTGAAGAGTGACCTGCTCGACGGCGCGAGCACGTTCGAGCGAAAGTCCGATGAGACTGCCAATCGCCTCCAGCGACTGGCGCGACAAGCTGTCGCCGGAGACTGCCAGGGCACCGACCGTCTTCACGCCGACACGCAGCGGAACGTAGCTGTTGCCGCTGTCCTGACGGATGAGGTCCGCGCGAGAGGCTACGGTTCGAAGGGCTTCGACGTCGAACGTCGCATCGGGCCCCGAGCGGTAAACTTCAGGCCGGTCGTTGACCAGAAGCGCGCACGACGGAAGGGCGAATGTGTCGGAGATGATGCGGGGCAGCATGTTGAGCAGGGAGACGAGGTCCTCGGTAGTGAGGAGCCGCTGGCTAAGGTCGTAGAGGCGTTCGACCTCCGCGCGCCGTTGCCGGGACTCTTCCGCCTCGCGGCGCACGCGCTCGGAGAGATTGCCGGCGACGAGGGCGGTCAGGAGGAACGCGAATAGTCCGACCCAGTTCTGCGGGTCGCTGATGGTGAAACGAAAGAAAGGCGGCAGGAAAAAGAAGTTGAAGACTATGGTCGATGCAAATGAGAGCACGAGCGCATAGCGCAGTCCCCAATACGCCGAGGAGAACAAAACGCCGATGAGAAACACCATTGCCATGATGGTGGGGTTGAGGTTTAGCAGGCGGCCCGCCGCAACGAGTGCGGCGAGCCCGGCGATCATGCAGCTGAAGCGAACGGCGACTGTGGCGTGGCGGTTGGGCACGGGAGAATTCTATCGTCTGCGTGACTTTTGTCGGGACTACACGCAGAATACAGGCAATGCCGAAAAGTCCTGAGCAATGGCTGGAGGAAGTCGAGCCGGTCAAATCGCAGGGGATCCTGAAGCTTTTTCTGGGGTACGCGCCGGGAGTTGGTAAGACGTACTCGATGCTCAGCGAAGCGATCCGGCGCGCAAGCCGCGGAGAAGAAGTTGTGGTCGCCGTGGTGGAAACGCATGGGCGAAGAGTCACTGCCGAGCTGGCAGCGAAGCTGGAGACCGTTCCGCGGCGCCAGCTGGAATACAAAGGCACCGTCTTCGAGGAGATGGATGTGGACGCGGTGCTGGCGCGGAAACCGGCGGTCGCGGTTGTGGACGAGTTAGCGCACACCAATATCGAGGGCAGCAAGCACTACAAGCGTTACGAAGATGTGATGGAGCTGCTGGACCACAAGATCAACGTACTCTCGACCATGAACGTACAGCACATTGAGAGCCTGGGGCCGACGATCCAGCAGATCACCGGCGTGCAGGTGCGCGAGACCGTGCCGGACTGGGTGATGCAGCGTGTGGATGAGATCGTACTAGCCGACGTGACGCCACAGGCCCTGCAAAAACGTATGATGCGTGGAGATGTCTATCCCGTGGAGCGAGCAGGGCGGGCGCTGTCGCACTTCTTTCGTCCGGGAAACCTGATCGCCTTGCGCGAACTGGCGCTGCGGCAGGTGACCCAGGTTGTCGATCGAAGCCTGGATGCTTACCTGGAGAAAGAGACCGCGACCGAGCACGCGGCTGCGCGGGAACGGATCCTGGTCTGCATTAGTTCAAATCCAGCGGCGAAGTACCTAATCGCGCGAGGATCGCGGATGGCGCAAGGCATGCAAGGCGAGCTGTTTGTCTGCTACATCGACACCGGCCGCACCTACGCTGGTGATGACAGCAAGACGCTCGGGGAAAACCTTCAATTTGCCGAGAACCTCGGAGCACGGATTGCCAAGATCAAGGGCAAGACGGTGGCGGAGGCTGCTGCACAGTTCGTGCGGGAGCATCACATCACGCAGGTGATCTTCGGTAGATCGGCACGAACGGGATACCAGCGGTATCTGTACATGGGAGCGATTCTCAAGTTCCTGGAGAGCGCACCGAACGTCGATGTTCACATCGTCACGCAGGAGCAGCAGTAATGGGCGAGCATAGCCGCATCCTGGTGGTGGACGACGAGCCGCAAATTACGCGCGTACTACGCACCACGCTGGTGGCGCAGGGATACGAGATTCGTGTGGCCAACGACGGGGAGATGGCACTCGAGATCATGAAGGACTGGCCGCCTGACTTGATCATCACGGACCTGGCCATGCCGCAGGTAAATGGTGTGGACTTGTGCCGACGCGTCCGAGCGATATCGCAGTTGCCGATTATCGTGCTGTCAGTGCGCGACCGGGAGCGGCAAAAGATCGAGGCACTGGACGCGGGGGCCGACGACTACATTACCAAGCCATTCAGCATGAATGAGCTGCTGGCGAGGGTGCGGGCGAATCTTCGGCGGGCACCGAGGTTGCAGGAGGTTACCGAGGTCATTGACGTGGGCGATTTTCATGTGGATCTGGCGACGCATTCCGTAACTGTCGCAGGCCGGGATCTGAAGCTCACGCCGAAGGAGTTTGATTTGCTGGTATATCTCTCGCAACACCCGCACCGGGTGGTTCCGCATCGCACGCTGCTGGCGGCGGTTTGGGGTGCCAACAGCACCGAGCAACCGGAATACCTTCGTGTATTTGTCGGGCAGTTGCGCAAGAAGCTGGAACAGGACCCGGCCGAACCGAAATATCTGCTGACTGAGCGTTGGGTCGGATACCGATTCGAACCCGGCAACTGATCTTTACGAACTCTTTATCTTCCTCTTATCCCCTCATTAGCCGCCAGCGACTCCAATGGTAGTGAGACGAGCCGAACCGAACGGAGGCGTTATGAACGTGTTCCTCGCGCTGAGCAGCCTGGGCGTGCTGTTCTATCTGGTGGTGCTGGTGGCGCTATACCGAGACGGCCATAAGCGGCGTCGAAATGACACAGAAGTGTGCCGCGTCCTGAATTTTGATGGCGATGCGGGGCGGATGCCTGCTGGCTGGCGCGCGAGGATTGGCGGCAACATAACGTCCAAGACGTCGACTGATGTGTTCTGCATGCCCGTCACGAAAATTCGTTGGCTACCGGTGCATTGCGCCGCTAAACGTGAACGAACGCTGACGCCGATCACAGTTGCACCACACCACGTTAACCCTCAGTTAAAGCGCGGCTAATGGCCCAAGGAGATGTTTTCGATGCGGGATATCGTGCTTTTCCTATCGACACTGGCTTTCTTCGCACTCTCGATCGCATACGTGAAGTTTTGCGATCGGGTCAAATGAGGCAAATCCTGTGAATACACAGTCCATCATCATGCTCATCATCACAGTTTTAACCATGGCGTACCTGTTCTACGCACTACTTCGACCGGAAAAATTCTGATATGAACCTTAATGGATGGCTGCAAATCGCATTTTTCCTGCTTGCGATCTTCCTGGTTACCAAGCCACTTGGCCTGTACATGGCCAAGGTATTCAACCGGGAGCGCACGTTTCTAGATCCAGTTCTTCGGCCGGTTGAGCGACTGCTTTATCGGCTGACGTTCGTCGACGAAGATCGTGAGATGCGGTGGACAGAGTACTCGGTGGCGATGCTGCTGTTCAGCGTCGTGCCAATGCTCCTGCTGTATCTGATACAGCGGTTCCAGCAGTTCCTGCCGTTGAACCCGCAGAAATTCGGGGCGATTCCGCCCGATCTGGCGTTCAATACTGCGGCCTCGTTTACCACGAACACCAATTGGCAGAACTATGCTGGCGAAGTAGTGATGAGCTACTTCACGCAAATGGCTGGACTGGCGTATCACAACTTCACTTCGGCGGCGGTTGGCATCGCGTTGGCAATTGCATTTATTCGAGGCATAGCGCGAAGGCAGAAAGACACGATTGGCAACTTCTGGGTCGATATGACAAGGGCCACGCTGTGGGTGCTACTGCCCATTTGCATGGTGGCCGCATTGTTGCTGGTGTCGCAGGGCGTAGTGCAGAACCTGAGGCCCTACGACAAGGCAACGCTAGTTGAACCGCAGCAGATTCCGCACCTTGGAGCTGACGGGAAGCCAGCAGTCGATGCCAATGGCAAGCCGGTGATGGATAACGTCACGGAGCAGACCATCGCGCAGGGACCGGTTGCGTCGCAGGAAGCGATCAAGCAGTTCGGCACGAACGGTGGCGGATTCTTCAATGCAAACAGCTCGCACCCGTATGAGAATCCGACGCCGCTGTCGAACTTCATCGAGATGTTTGGAATCTTCGCGATCTCGGCGGGTCTGACCTATACGCTTGGCCGCATGACGGGGTCGCAGAGGCATGGATGGGCGGTATGGGCCGCGATGGCGATTCTGTTTCTTTGTGGTGTGACCGTTTGCTACTGGGCTGAAGCACGCGGCAATCCGCTGCTTGCGGGCGTCGACCAACACGCATCGACGCTGCAGCCCGGAGGCAATATGGAAGGCAAAGAGGCGCGCTTCGGGATTGCCGATACTGCGCTGTTCGCGACGGCGACGACGGATGCCAGTTGCGGCGCCATTATCGGCTGGCACGATTCGTTCACGCCTCTCGGCGGCATGGTGCCCCTGGTCAACATGATGTTGAGCGAGGTGATTTTCGGCGGCGTGGGCGCGGGCATGTACGGCATGCTTATTTACATCGTGCTGACGGTGTTCATCGCCGGGCTGATGGTGGGCCGCACGCCGGAATATTTGGGCAAGAAGATCGAGGCTTACGACGTCAAGATGGCGATGCTGGTGGCGCTGGTGTTCCCGCTGGCGATCCTGGTCTTCGCCGGAGTTTCTTCGATCGCCGGGTTCGGGACTTCGAGTATCTCGAATCCCGGTCCGCATGGACTGAGCGAAATCATCTATGCGTTCACTTCGCAGGCTGCAAATAACGGCTCGGCGTTTGGCGGCCTGAACGGAAACACGCCCTGGTACAACCTGACTGGTGGCTTCACGATGCTGATTGGGCGCTTCTTCATGATCATTCCGATGTTGGCGATCGCCGGGAACCTGGCGCAGAAAAAATATGTGCCGCCGTCACTAGGGACGTTTCCAGTGACCACGCCGTTATTCACGGTGTTGCTGATGGGGGTCATCATCATCGTTGGCGCACTCACATTCTTCCCGGCCTTGAGCCTGGGACCGATACTCGAGCACCTGCTGATGGGCGCTGGAAGGGTTTTTTGAGGCTTCATCATGGCCAGTAAGAAAGCAATTTGGGAATGGAAGATCGTACGGCGTGCCGCGCTGGATTCTCTCATCAAGCTTGATCCCCGGAAGATGATGGGGAATCCCGTCATGTTTGTCGTGGAAGTCGGCAGTGTGATCACTACCGGCATGCTGTTCCGTGGCGGTGCGGACTCTAAGTTCAACCTGCAAATCACTCTCTGGCTGTGGTTCACAGTGCTGTTTGCAAACTTCGCCGAAGCCATGGCGGAAGGTCGGGGCAAGGCACAAGCCGATACCCTGCGCAAGGCGCGGTCGGAGACTCTGGCAAACCGGCTACTGGACAGCGGAGGCTTTGAACAGGTCAGCAGTTCGAAGCTACGCAAAGGTGACATTGTGCTGGTTTCGGCGGGCGAGTTTATTCCGTCGGACGGAACCATTATCGAGGGCGTGGCGTCTGTAGACGAATCGGCGATCACGGGTGAGTCGGCGCCGGTGATTCGAGAGTCAGGCGGCGACCGCTCGGCGGTGACGGGCGGCACGCGCGTACTCTCTGATCACATCAAGGTTGAAATTACTTCCGATCCGGGCGAGACGTTTCTCGACCGCATGATTGCCCTGGTGGAAGGCGCGGAGAGGCAGAAGACACCGAACGAAATTGCGCTAAACATCCTTTTGGCGGGGCTCACGATCATCTTCCTACTGGCGGTGGTAACTCTGCAGCCGTTTGCCATCTACTCGGGCTCACCACAGACGGTGTTTGTGCTGGTGTCGTTGCTGGTATGCCTGATTCCGACGACGATCGGCGGGTTGCTCTCCGCCATCGGCATTGCGGGAATGGACCGACTGATCCAGCACAACGTATTGGCGATGTCGGGCCGCGCGGTCGAGGCCGCAGGTGACGTGAACACGCTATTGCTCGACAAGACTGGAACGATCACATTCGGCAACCGGCAGGCGGCGCGGTTCGTGCCGGCACCGGGTGTGACGGAGGCCGAACTGGCAGACGCAGCGCAACTGTCCTCGCTGGCGGACGAGACACCCGAGGGGCGATCCATCGTGGTGCTGGCGAAGGAAAGGTATGGTCTGCGCGGTCGGGAGCTTGCTTCGCACGAAGCGGAGTTTGTCCCGTTTACGGCGCAGACTCGGATGTCGGGTGTGAACATGAACGGATTCCAGATCCGCAAGGGTGCGGCGGAGGCGATTGAAGCGTACCTTGCAGGGAACAACATTACGTTTCCGTACCAGGTGCAGGATGCGGTGAACGAAATCGCGCGCTCGGGTGGGACTCCGCTGGTGGTCGCCGAGAAAACACGCGGGGCGCTGGGGGTCATTGAGCTGAAGGATGTTGTGAAGGGCGGGATGCGCGAGCGCTTCGAGCAGTTGCGCGCGATGGGGATTCGAACCGTCATGATCACCGGCGACAATCCCCTGACCGCAGCGGCGATTGCGCGAGAAGCGGGCGTGGACGATTTCCTGGCACAGGCCACGCCACGCGACAAGATGGACCTCATCAAGCGGGAGCAGGCGGAGGGAAAACTGGTAGCGATGACCGGCGACGGCACGAACGACGCGCCGGCGCTGGCGCAGGCTGATGTCGGTGTCGCGATGAATACAGGCACGCAGGCCGCGAAAGAAGCCGGCAACATGGTGGATCTCGACTCGAATCCGACGAAGCTGATTGAAGTGGTC
>Ga0335071_10001200_pt1 | contig 28045 bp, 32 predicted proteins | sample Lox_Sample_15_FD_206724 | JGI IMG/M metagenome (GOLD analysis project Ga0335071, IMG submission 206724) | Soil microbial communities from Loxahatchee National Wildlife Refuge, Florida, United States - Lox_Sample_1.5 | ecosystem: Environmental > Terrestrial > Soil > Wetlands | place: USA...
CCGCCTGATCCGTCGCATCGTCCGCGACACCCGCGAGCGCGGCTACTCGGCCGCCCAGACGATCAGCCGCTGGGAATCGGTCCGGCGGGGCGAGAAAAAATACATCTTCCCCTACCAGGAGAACGCCGACGTCATGTTCAACTCGGCGCTGGTCTATGAGCTTTCCGCGCTCAAGTCGCTGGCCGAGCCGATCCTGCGCCAAGTTCCCCATGGCGTGCCGGAATACATCGAAGCCAAGCGCCTGCTGGCCTTCCTGGAATGGTTCCTGCCGGTGGACCTGGACCTGATCCCGGACAATTCGCTGATGCGCGAGTTCGTCGGCGGGTCGATCCTGAAAGATTTCACCATCTGGAAAGCATGATCCAGCCGGGGTGAGGCTTCCGGTACCATCGACAATACGACCATGAATTTCTTCGAAGTCCTCCTCATCGCACTCTCCATGGCCATGGATGCCTTCGCCGTCTGCCTGGGCGCCGGGACCCAGGAACGGACGACCGGCTCGCGGCCGACCTTCCGGCTGGCCTTCCACTTCGGGCTGTTCCAATTCATCATGCCCGTGCTGGGCTGGTTTGCCGGGTCGACCATCGTCCGCTACATCGCCGCCTACGATCACTGGGTGGCCTTCGGCCTGCTGGGTTTCGTCGGGGTGCGCATGATCCGCTCCGGGCTCGACCCGGATGAAAATGCTGCGGACAATGATCCCTCCCGCGGCTGGACCCTGGTGCTGCTGGCCTTCGCCACCAGCATCGACGCCCTGGCGGTCGGCTTCAGCCTGGCGATCGTGGGCGTGCTCATCTGGTACCCGGCGGTCGTCATCGGCGTGGTGACCGGCCTGGTCTCCTGGCTGGGCATCTTCCTGGGCAACCGCCTGGGGGCGAAATTCGGCAAGCGGATGGGGATCATCGGGGGAGTCATTCTGATCCTGATCGGCCTGAGGATCCTGATCTCCCACTTGTTCGGGATATAGGCCATGAATCTTCCCAATGTTACGGTTGGCAACAGCGCCCTTCTGGTGATCGATGTGATCAACTCGTGCGCCGATCCACGGTATGAGGACCCCGCCCGGGACATCTGCTTCGGCAGGATCCGGCAGATGGTCCCCATACTGTCCACCTTCATGCAGGATTACAAAAAGCTCGGCGGCCGGATCGTCCTGACCACCACGGTCCCCTGGCAGGAAAGCCGCCTGCCGGAGAACATCAATGAGCTCTACCGCAACGACCCACAGGCGCGCTACTGGTCGTCCGATGCGAGCGGGGAAGCCGAGCGTTTCTACCGGATCCCCACGGAGGGCGCCCGGATCGTCGCAAAGAACACCTACGATGCCTTTGCCAGCCCGGAATTGATCCAGGCCTTGGGAGAAACAGGCACCCGCTACGTCATCGTGGCGGGGATATTCGGCGACGGCTGCGTGATGGCCAGCATCTGCGGCGGTTTCTCCAAAGGCTATCATCTCGTCATTGCCAAAGACCTGATCGAAACGACCGATGACCTCGCCCGGCAGAGCCTTCAGCGGTCCTTGAAACAGCGGACCTGGCCTTTGATGTATGGGCCAACCCTCGAGTCCCGCCAGATCCTGGCAGCTCTACGCAGGGAGGCCCCGGAGCATCCGGAATGAAAGTGAACACGCGCCTGATTGCCGTCATCCAACTCGTCGTTCTCGTCCCGGCCGGCCTGTTCATGTCGGCCCTCGTCATCAGAAGCCTGGCGCCTGGGGGTCCGGCAAGCCTCGCCCAGGGAATCGTCGACTGGTACGCCGGGAGGATTTGGACTCTCTGGGTCCTGCTGATCGCCCTGCCGATGAGCGCCCTGCTCGCCGGTCTCGCCGCGCTCCTGGCAGGCTGGAATGAAATCGTCGAAAAGCGAATGGCTGCGCTGCTCGTCGCGGCGGAGACGGTCGCCAGCCTGGCGGTCCTGTCGGTTGTCGCCGTGCACATGCTGATGAACTAATCCGCTCGCCCCCAGGATTTACCCATGAAACGAACCCATCGCCCCAGTGTACTGATCGTCATCGCCTTCCTCCCGCTCCTGCTGGGCTCGTGCAGCCAGTTGGCTGCGGTCCCGACGCCGACACCCTTACCAACCTCAACGTTCACACCGACGCCGGCTCCCAGCCTGACCCCGACCCCCACCTCGACGGCAACCCCGATCGTGCCCCAAACTGCCTGCGGACGCTACGAGAATGTGGTCGTCGGCGACAATGTTTATATGGTCCAAAACAATCTATACAACGACGCCGCCAAACAGGCCCAGTGCATCGTCGTCCAGCCGGATACCGGTGCATTCACCGTGGAGCGCGCCGACAACCAGGTGCGGCTGGACGGCTCCCCTGCGTCCTACCCGTTCATCTGGAAAGGCTGCCATTGGGGATTATGCACAAGCGGGAGTGGCTTGCCGCTCCAGGTCGGCAAAATCCAGTCGGCCAGGAGCAGTTGGAGCATAACCACGGTCCCGACCGGGGTTTGGGATATCGCCTACGACGTCTGGATCAACAAAACCCCCACCACTCCCAAAGGGGCCAACGGCGCGGAGATCATGATCTGGCTCAACAGCCACGACATGACTCCATACGGGAATAACGACGGGACCGTTACCTTATCCGGATCCAAATGGAATGTCACCCATACCAAGTTCGACGTGGCGTTCATCGTCTACCGGAGCGCGAAGGACCTTACTTCGGTCGACGATCTCGACATCAAGTCCTTCCTGGACGACGCTGCTTCGCGCGGCTGGATCCAGAACGATTGGTATCTGATCACCGTGGATGCCGGGTTCGAGCTTTGGCACGGCGGCGCCGGGTTGGCCTCGAACTCATTCTCCTTCACGGCCGTTGGCACGCCTTAGTTATCAAGCACGTCGAAATTTCGGGCTTGCTACAAGACCACCCCTACCAGCGCCCCCACCACCGAACAGCACAAATTGACCAGGTCGTTGTTGAGCCACTTCCAGCCACGCAGCTGGACCGTTTCCGTTCCGCAGGTATGCGAGGGGTGCTTCTCGGTCTCCTTCTCGCACTTCGGGCAGAAGTAGATCGCCTGGACGGTGGCGCCCAGGAACGAGTCGAACAGCGAGCCAAGCAGCCCCGAGAGGGTCAGGACGAGGAAAAGAATGGGAAAGGAAACCTGGACGAAACCCGGGGCGACCAGGGCCCCCAGGATGGACACGAAGGCCGATCCGGCCAGCGAAGCCAGGGTGCCGTAGAGTGAGATTCCGCCGGAGGTGCCGCGCTCGACCGGCTTCCAGGTGGTGATCAGCCGCGGCATGGACGGGTTGAGCACTCCCAGCTCGGTGGCCCAGGTATCCGCATTGACTGCCGCCAGGGAGGCGGCAAAGCCCATCCAGGTCCAGGCCGCCTGCGGAAAGAAGAAATGCAGGCCGGTAAAGATCGCCGCGATCCCGCCGTTGGCCAGCACCTGGCCGATGTCGCGCGTGCCGCCTTTGTCGAATTTCTCGTTCAGGGAGGCCTTGCGGCGGGCGAACAGGCGGGTCAGGGCGCTGGACGAAATGAAGAAAGCCAGCAGGAGCGTCGCCCACTGCCAGCCGCCCAGCCCGAAGATGATCGTCCCTTCGAGGAAGGCGCCCCAGGCGCCCGAACGGCTCAGGCTGCTGGCTCGATAGGCAACGAGGGCAATGACGGCGGCAAAGAGCAATCCGAGCAGAAGTTGAAGCATGCGTCCACCAGGCGAAAAGATTATACCGGTGTGGTCACGATGACCATCACCGTCACCAGAAATATCAGCGAACAGACCACGCCGCTGGCCCAGACGACGTGCGCCATCGACCGGCGATCCTCCCGGCGGTAGATGACCAGCCCGACCACCCAACCGGCCAGGAAGAAAACGAAGCTGACCAGAGGCAGGAGCAGCAGCGAGAACCCGGAGCTGGGCGGGCGCGTCGCGCCCGAAGGCAGGAAGCCGAGGGAGATGGAACGCAGCGAGGGCGCCATCAGGCTGACCCAGGCCAGCAGGCCGATGTTCAGGAAGAACCCGGCCAGCCAGAAATAGCGGGCCAGCAGGCTTTCCCAGGCCTGGGCGACCACAAAGGACGGGTAGATCGACTGGGAGGCGGCCGGGACCAGGCTGCCCATCTCGATCGCCCGCTGGATGTTCTGGACGAAACCGCCCTGGTCCTCCGGGGAAATGGCAAAGACGTGCCGGGCGGTGGCCACCAGGAGCAGTTTCCCGGCGTCCGAGGCCAGGAATTCCACCCGGCCGAGGTCGGGGTGGAGGCGGTTGCCGAGCACCGAGCCAGGCAGGTACAGGAACGGCATGGGCAGCGGAGAGGTCAGGGCGGCCAGAGGCCGCACCCATTCGATGTTGGAGATCGGGATCTGTTCGGCCCGCAGCCCCCAGGTGATGATCAGCTTGTCCCGATCGAGGGTGTAGCCGGCGTGCCGCAAGGCATACAGGCGATAACCGAGGACGGGGATGGGCAGGAAGGAAAATGCAGCCAGGGAAATGTAGACGGCAAACAACAGGCCAATCGGCTGGCGGGCCGTTAACCAGACGAACACGCCGAGCAGGACCGTCAAAAGGACGATCAGGAAATTGTGCAGGGCTTGCCCACGGCGGATTGGGGGAAATTCGGCCGAATTCATCTTTCCTACAGGCTTTGCAGTACTTCCCGGATGGTCCGGCAGACCTGCTCCACCATCCCTTCGGTCATGACGCTGGAGAAGGGGATGGCCAAGCCGCGCCCACCCAGATCTTCCGTTACGGGAAAATCGCCGGGACGGTAGTCGAAGCGTTCCACCATGAAAGGCTGGAGGTGGATCGGGGCGAAATACGGCCGGACGGGAATGCCGCGCCCACCCAGGGCCGTGGCGACCGCATCCCGGTCGATGCCTTTGGCGAACTTGACCACGTAGACGAACCACGACATGCGTGAGGTGTTCGGCTCCACCCGGTACAGCTCGATCCCGGGCGTTTCCGCCAGGCGCTCGTCGTACCACTTCGCCACCTGCTCACGCTTGGCAAGCAGCTCTTCGATGCGCTGCATCTGGGTCACACCCAGCGCGGCCGACATCTCGTCCAGGCGGTAGTTGTAACCCAGGTAGGTGTGCTGGAGCCAGGTGTCGCCGGGCGCGCGCCCCTGGTTGCGCAGGGCTCGCATGAAATCGGCGGCCCGGTCGTCGTCGGTGACGATGACGCCGCCCTCGCCGGTGGTGATTTGCTTGTTCGGATAGAAAGCATAGACACCGTAATCGCCCAGGCGGCCGGCCTTGTGGCCTTTGTACTCCGAGCCGAGCGCCTCGCAGGAATCTTCGATAACCTGAAGGCCAAGATCGTCCGAGGCGGCCCGGATGGCGTCCATATCGACCGGCTGGCCGAACACGTCCACCGGCAGAACCGCCTTGAGCGGACCGTGCGATTCCGCCCCCTTGCGCGGCAGCCACTTTTCGGCCTTCTTCCCGCCGGCAGCCAGGTCACGGGCCGCTTCGGTCAGGCGCTCGATGTTGATATTCCCGGTGGCCGGATCGGCGTCGATGAAGACCGGGACGGCGTTCTCGAACAGGAGCACGTTCGTCGAAGCGACGAACGAGAAAGGCGTGGTCAGGACGAGGTCGCCTGCCCGGATGCCGGCGGCGCGCACGCACAGGTGCAGGCCGGCGGTCCCGGAGTTGACCCCGATGGCGTGTTTGGCGCCGGTATAGTCGCAGAAATACTTCTCGAAGGCCTGGATCTGCGGCCCCATGCTCAGGTTGGGTCCTTCCAGGATCTTGAGCACCGAATTCAAATCGTCCTCGGGCAGGCCGGCTTGGCGAAGCGCCGCCTCCATCCCCTCCCGGTCGTGCTTGTCCAGGTCGGGGGAAGACATGGGAACTTTTGGAGCGGTCGGATTGGTCACGTTATCCCTTTGCGTTGTCGGGTTTGGGTGTTTCGGCGGGCTTGTCCAGGTCGACGGCGTCCTCCATGCGGATCTGGCCGCGCAGGAAGGCGCCTTCCTCGGTGGCGAACGCCGTGGTGACGATATCGCCCCAGACGCGCCCGGTGGAGCGGATCTCCACCTTCTGGGCGGCGATGTTGCCCTTGACCGCCCCTGCCACGATGACATTGGCCGCCCGGACGTCCTCGCAGGTTACCTTGCCGGTCTCGCCGATGACGAGCAGTCCCTTCAGGGCGATCTGGCCCTCGAAGGTGCCTTCCACGCGCACGCCGCCCGAGCCGCTGATGCTGCCCTGCCAGATGACGCCCGCGCCGAGCACTGAAGTGATCCGTTCCACCGTCTGAACGGCCGGTGGCGGGGTGGTTTGACCGTTATTATTTCGTTTGAACATAGTTTTTTATCTCACCGGAATGAATCTGGGCCCTATTTTATCATCTTCCGGGCGGCGCCTGCCGGGCGATCCGAAAGCGCCAGGGCTTGGATTTCCACGGCTCGGGGACGGTGTACAGGCCCACCCGCGGGCCGGTGATCACATCCCGGTCAGGGACGGGCTCCCCGGCCTCGATCCACAGGCCGGCTGCCCGGCTGCACAGGTCGACGCCGTTCAGGGCCGTATCGATCCCCAGGGCCTGGGTCAGCTTGGCCGGCCCGTCGGTGGTACGCCCTTGGCGGCGGGCGGAGATGACCTCGACCCCCTCGTCGGGCTCGAAGGCCCGGATCAGCACTGCGGCGGGAAAGTCCGCCGGTTCGGTGACGGCGTTCAACATCCAGTGCATCCCATAAGTGAAATAGACGTAGGCATGCCCGGGAGGGCCGTACATGACGGCCGTCCGTCTGGTCCGCCCGGCCTTGGCATGGCAACCCAGGTCGCTCTCGCCGATGTACGCCTCCGTCTCGCTGATGATGCCACTCAGGCGCTGTCCGTCCAGGAGGCGGACGAGGCGCATCCCAAGCAACTCGCGCGCCACCGTCAAAGTGGGCCGGACAAAAAAAGCCTGGGACAGGAGGCCGCTGGAATCTGTCATGCGGATTGAGGGGCTGGCTGGAGCATCTTCCGGAGAACGGACCAGGCCAGCCCGAGCGCCGCCAGGTTGCCCCACAGGATCAGCCCCAGCCAGGCGAACGAGAACCAATCCCGCAGGGCCAGCTCCGCCAGGATGCTTGCCAGCAGGCCGGAGAGCAGCCAAAGCAGGAACGGTCCCCTGCGGACCGGCTGCCCCGCCTGGACCAGGGCCTGGAAGACCAGCGCCTGGGCGAGCGGCAGGAAGGCGAAGTAGTGCGGCCAGGCGCTCGGGATCCAGAACGGGACCGTCATCCAGAGCAGGCAGGCCGCCCAGACCGGGCCATCCGGCCGGCCGGAGCGGACGACCCGATAAGCCAGGTAAACGACGAAGAGGGTCACGAGGTAGCCGAGGATCGTCAGGCCGAGAAAGGCCGGCGAGCCGACCGGGATCTTGAAATAACGGGTCAATACGCTGGCAAAATACTGGGTGTCCGTGTTGACCAGCGCCACCGAGCTGACCATCCGGGTGACGCTCGAACCGGAGGCGACCTGAAGCTGGAAAGCCCGGGCGGGTCCCATCGCCGCGGCCGGGACGGCCAGCAGGCATGCGGCCGCCGAGGCGGCGCAAGCCAGGAGATATCTCCAATCCTTTTTGAAGAGGAAGACCAACAGGAAGACCGCCGGGAAGAACTTCAGGGCGACGATCGCCCCCAGCAGGGCAGCCGACCAGTAGCGCTTCCCGTTTTCATAGAGCAGGAAGGCCGCGAACACGCCCAGGACGATCAAGGTGCTGATCTGCCCCCATTTGAAATTGTTGAGCACGGCCGCGCTGGTAAAGAACAGGACCGTGTAAACGAACCTGGAGGCCTTGTCCTTCAGGAGAGACCGACCGGGGAGCAGGTAAAGGGCCAATGCGGCCAGGACCTGGACGGTCCCCCAGACGACCAGGGCGCCCGAAAGGGGCAGCAGGGCAAAGGGAGCGAACAGCACCGCCGCGAAGCTCGAATAATAGAAGCCGACCGGAAGGGCGGCCTGCCGGAGAACGGCCGCCCCGGCCGGGTAGTAGAACTGCTGGAAATCGCAGAACGCGAGCGGGCAGTGGTCGATGGCATGGATGAAGTTGGCGAAATCTTTCCAGACGAAGGCGTACAGGATCAGGATCAAAGCAATCCCGACCACCCGGAAATCCAAACGTGCGATCCAGGCAGTTCGTCGATCAGTGCGGGCGGTCATGCCACATGCTCGGGGATTCGAAAGCGGGGGTCGCGTGCCAAGGTCAGGCGCAGGCCATCCTCGAGGGAGATGGCCGGCTTGTAATTGAGTTTTTGGGCGGCCAAGCTCAGGTCCGCACACAGGCGGGAGACGCCGCCGGAAGTTTTGGGATTGTAGACCACGTTGGCCTGCCCTCCGGTCACGTCGAGGACCAGCTTGGCCAGGCTGCGCAGGCTCGTTTCTGCGCCGGACCCGACGTTGATGACCAGCCCGTTAATGTTCGGCGCCGTTGCGGCCGCGACCATCGCCGCCACTACGTCATCCACATAGACGTAATCGCGGGTCTGCTGGCCGTCCCCGTGAATCACCAGGGTGCCGTTGCGCATCGCCTGGCGGAGGAAATATGGCACCACCGGCGGATTGGAGGGCGGCAGGTGCTGGCCGGGACCGAAGGCATTGAAGATGCGCAGGCAGACCGTCTCGATGCCCCATAGGCCGCCGATCGTGCGGACGTAATACTCCGCGGCAAGCTTCGAGACGGCATACGGGGACTGCGGACGGGGCGTCTGTCCTTCGGCCAGCGGCTGGACGTCCTGATCGCCGTAGATCGCCCCGGAGGAGGCGAAGACCACCCGGCGGATGCCGACGTCGCGCATGGCTTCCATCAGGCTGACGGTCCCGCCGACGTTGGAGGTGTTGTACTCGCGCGGATAGAGGATCGATTCGGGGACGGAGATGCGGGCGGCCAGGTGGTAGACGCAGTCCACCTCCTGGAGCAGGGTCCACAGCTTGGGCCGGTCGTTGACGTCGCCGCGGGTGAAATGCACGCCCGGATCGAGCACCTGCGGGTCGCCGGTGGACAGGTCGTCCAGGCCGCGCACCTGGTGGCCTTCGCGGGCCAGCTGGTTGGCAAGATGGGAGCCGAGGAAACCGGCCGCGCCGGTGATGAGGAAATTCATACCAGGATTATACCCTTACCAGGAAATCCAGCTGGTGGGCGATATAGACAAGTTCCCCGGCTTCCACCTGGGCCCGCCGCTTCGCCAGCCAATCCGAAAAGACCGCCGGGTCCAGTTCGGGGTGATCGGCCAGGGATTGCTCGAAGAAGGAAAGGATGAACTGGAGGAAGAAGGCTTCGTCGGCAGGATAAGCCCCTGCGAGCGGGTGGACGACCCAATCCGAGGCGCCGGACGCCAAAAGGGTGACCCCGGCAGCCTGAAGGTGAGCGAACAAGTGCCGGCCGGTCCGGCTGTCCCCGCCGGAAGGGCGCTCGTCCATCGTCTTGTGATAGAGGCGCTCGAGGCCGGCATCCAGTTGCGGGTCGATGGGCGGCTCGAAGCAGGTCAGGCCGTCGAAGTTGACCGTCAACCAGGCCAGGCCGCCCGGCTCGAGCAGGGAGAATAGCTTCGGGAGGGAGTCCGGCAGGGGCATCAAGTCCAGGAAGGCATGGGCGATCAACAGGCCAGCCGGCGGTGGATTCGAACCGACAAAGCTGAAAACGTCGTCCGCGACCAGGTTGACCCGGGCCTCCCTGGAAGCATTCCACAAGCGCAGGCGGTTCCCGCCGAGGGTCTCGCTGGCAAATCCGTTCCCGGCGGCCCATTCGGGGAGCCACCTCGCCGCGAACTGGATATTCTCGGGCATGGCGTCCACGGCCGTATATTCGGCGGTTTCGAACAACCCCCAGCGCAGCAGGCGGGCCAGCATGGTCCCCACCCCGGCCCCGACCTCGACGATCCGCTGCGGTCCCTTCGGCAGGCATTCGGCCAGCTTCTGGTAGACGGGGCGGTTGAGGGCGCGCTCGTCGACGGTCTGTTTGGATAGGAGGTAGCGGGAAAAGGAATTGTCCATTTCAGGAAACCATCTTCTGCAGGAAATCGTGCACTTCCCCAGCCGTTTTTTCCCAGGGTGAGACCCGGCGGTAACGTTCCAGCGCGCCCAGGGACAGGCGGCCCAGGAGCTTCCGATCGGACTGCAAGGCTGCCAGGCGCTCCGCCAGGCCGGTAACGTCTCCCGGCTGGATCAGGTATCCGCTCCCCGCCTCCTCGATGGCCTCGCCGGCCGCCCCCGCGCTCGTGCCGATGGCGGGGAGGCCGAAGCCCATCCCCTCCGCATAAACGATCCCGAATCCTTCGTAGGAGGAGGGGACGGCCAGGAGGTCGGATTCCTGCATCGCCTGCCGCAGGCTGTCATCTTCCAGAATACCACGAAATGAGACGGATTGCATCAGCCCAAGGCTGGCGACCAGCCCGCGGATTTTCCGGGCGTAAGCTGGATCGGGTGTGAGCGAGCCAACCACAGTAAGGGTCGCGGAGCCGGCCGGCAGGCGGGCAAGCGCCTCGACCAGGGTGTGCAGTCCCTTGCGGCGGATGACGTTGCCGACGAAGAGCACCCGCAGGGGACCGGGGCAGGCCGCCCGCCGCGCGACAATCCCTTCAGCGAGCGGGCTGCCAAACCGGTCCGTGGGAGGATAAGCGCAGAGCGAGGGCTTTGTCTCGCCTGCCAGCGACTGTACGGCCTTGGCAGTGGTCTTCGAATTGAAGACGAACCCGTCCACCGAGCGCAGGTAGCCGCGTTCGACGAGCCGGTAAAGGGCTTTTACCAATCCGGGATGTTCCTCGGAGGAGCGCAGGTGGTGGACCAGGCTGACCACCGGATAGGGATGCGGCTGGGAGTTAGCCGTCAGCAGCGAGGGATGGTTCAGTTCGTCCTGGATCAGCAGGTCGAGACCCAGGGGCAGGCGGAAGCGCAGGTTGTCGGCCAGATGGGCGGCGTAGTTCCGCCAGGGTAGAGAGTAGACGACCACATCGTTACCGCGCCCGCGCAGGGAATCGACCAGGCGGCGGTCGTAATAGTACCCGCCGCTCAGCGTATCGAGTGAGCCATAAATGACCAGGCCGATCTTCATGGAAACGTGGACTAGCGTTCGAGGCGATAGGAAGCCCAGGCGGCCGCGTTCTCCCACAGCACCACTTCGAAAGCCGCCAGGTTCCCCGCCCCGATGCGTTTGTCGAGGGCCTCGCACAGGATCCGGCTGAAATGTTCCAGGCTGGGGTTGAGCCCGCGGAACTCCGGGAGATCGTTGAGCAGGGCATCCCGATACCGGGCGACCAGCTCATCCAGGGCCTTTTCGACATCGAGGATATCCACCAGGAAGCCATGGCGATCAAGCTGTTTGCCTTCCATGCGCAGTTCGAGCAGGTAAGGATGGGAATGGGGCTGGTTCTCGGCCCCCCAATCGCCGCCGATCAGGGCGTGGCGGGCGATGAATTCACGGCGTACGGCAAGCGTGTGCATGGGACCCTCGGTCGAAGTTCCAGATGATGGCACGGGAAAATTATGCTAGCCGCCGACCAGGCCTAATAATCCAGCAGGACCTGGATGGTCTCGGACGGGGACTCGTCGAGCAGGGCATAGGCCTCGGCCGCCCTTTCGCACGGGAAACGGTGGGTGATCCATTTTTCGGGCCGGATACGCTCCAGGGCCCGCCAGGCCGTCTCGAAGCGGCGGGACTTGTCCCAGCGGCCGGCCAGTTCTGGCGCCAGGCTGCTGACCTGGCTGGAGAGCAGCCGGACCCGGGAGCGGTGGAACGCGCCTCCCAGTTCGACCTGGACGGGTTTCTCGCCGTACCAAGAGCCGATGACTACCCGCCCGCTGAAACGCGTCGCCGCGATGGCTTCGTTCAATGCGGAGGGCGCGCCGCTCAGCTCGTAGCTCAGGTCGGCGCCCAGGGGAAGGAGGGCCGACAAGCGATCCTTGAACCCCGCTGCTGCCGGGTCCAGGCTGGCCGTCACACCCAGGGCCAGCGAAGCCGACCGGCGGCAGGCGATGGGATCGACCGTGACAAGGCTTTCCAGGGGAAATTCGGCGAGCAGCGCCGCCGTCAGCAGGCCGATGACGCCCTGCCCGAACACCAAGACGTTCTCCCCCAGGATCGGTGCGCCATCCTGAGCCAGGTTGACGGCCGTCTCGGTGTTCGGCAGGAAAGCTGCCGCCTCGAGAGAAAAGCCCGCCGGGAGCAGGGTGACCGTCTCGGGGGAGGCGTAGAAATGGCTGGTGTGCGGTTGGAAGGAGAACACCGCCCTTCCCAGCCAGTCTTCCGAAACGCCCTTGCCAAGCTCTGCCACATGGCCGACGGCCGCATACCCGTAACAGAGAGGATAGGCGAATTTCTTTTTCAGGGCCGGGATGCTCTCATCCACCGCCATGCCGTGCGGGAACTGCCCACGGTAGACCAGCATCTCCGTGCCAGTGCTGATCGCCGACAGGTGGGTCTTGACCAGCATCCGCCCGGTAGCGGGGGCAGGCAGGGCTTCTTCGCGCACCTCGATCCGGCGTGGGCCGGTGAAATAGACGGTCTGGCGGGATGGCATGTGCAATTCTACCGTTTGGATCGGTTCAATTGGTGAAAATCGGAAGGGAAGATCATTTCCTGGGACGGTCTGCCAGAAGGAAACCGAGCAGGAACAGCTCGGCGATCTTGGCCGAAAGGCCGACCTGTCCCGTCAGCGTGGCGAAGTTTTTGTCGCCGATGATGACCCACAGGACGATGGTCAGGAGGGTATATCCGAGCAGCGCCCACCAGACCAGTTGGTGGCGCTTCTGGAAGAACGGGATGGGCAGAAGGTAGGCGCCCAGCAGGCCCAGGTAACCCAGGCCGTTCAAGGTGAAGACGGGATCCGGGCTGAGCTGCGGCGGCGGATACAGGGCAAAAGCGGCGAAAATGTGCAAACCGGCCGTGACCAGGTCTGCGAGGATGATCCCGACGCGCTTCAGAGTGAGTTTCATGGACATTCTCCTTTTCTCGAGTTACGGATAAATGGTCGATATCGATTTCCTGGGAACCGTTATTCCATGGCCTGCCAGGAACAGGCCCAGTCCGCCGATCAACAGGTCCCGGCCGCGCATTACCAGGACCAGGCTGAGAGCCGCCGCGGCCGGGATCCCGAACATCCCCAGTGCGAACACCTGGCTGGACTCGAGGGCGCCCAACCCGCCCGGCAGCGGGAACAGGAAAGAGAGCCAGCCAGCCGTCCACCCTGCCACCAGCCTCCAGAACGGCAGTTGGATCCCCAGGAAGGAAGTCATCAGGAAGTAATCTGCCAGCATTCCTGCCCCGGCCAGCAGGGAAACTCCCAGGGCGGTCAGCAGGGCCCGGGGATGGCGCTGGCAGAACATCCCGGCCATCCGCTCGGCTGCACAGGCGAACCGGACCGGTTTGGCCCGCTGGTGGACGAAGGTCAGGCTGCGAAGCAGCCCGGTAAGCGGATACCGGCGCCGGTAAAGGAAGAGGAGATGGACAGGCGGGACCAGGACGAGTCCGCCCAGGAGCAGCAGGCTGATCCAGAGTTGCAGCCGGCTCCCCGCCAGCAGCCCCGCCTGGAAGACCGCCGTCAGGCCGAGCGCCAGCATAAAGAAGTTTACCAGGAACTCGAGCAGCTTGTCCAGCAGGACCGAGGCGGTTGCCCGGGTGTAGGGGATGCCGTACTTCCGCTGCAACGAAAGCACCTGCAGGGGCTCGCCGCCCACCTGCGGGCCCAGGGTGAAGTAGCTGATCCCGAACACCGAAATCCGCACCCCCAGCAGGGGCAGGTAAGGCACCTGCCTGGCCTCCGCCCGGACGATGATCCACCAGCGCAGGGTCACCAGGATATAGAGCAAGGTGTTGACGGCCAGGAGAACGCCCACCTGCCAGGCCTGCAAGCGCCGGATCGCGGACCAGATCCCGGCCAGGGGCGCCTTGTGCAGCGCCCACCAAAGCAGCCCCGCCAGGGCAGCCAGGCCGAGGCCCCACATCAGCCACTTCTTCACAGCCGGTCTCACAACAGGGTCCTCCCTTCCCCGAGCGGGGATGACTGTACCAGCGAGCGCATACTGGCCAGGACGGCGGCATGGATGGCAGCCGGGGCCCTGGAGCCGATCCGCTCCAGGCTGAGCGGCGGGGCGACCTGGATTTTTACCGTCACCGGGCGAACGTCGAAGAGGATCTGTGAAAGTAATTGGAAGGCCGCCCCCAGGCGCTCGCGCTCTTCCCGCCCGGACTTGAGGCGGGTCAGCGGATGGCGTACGGCCCGCCTCCAGAGCACATTCCGCACCAGCACGGGGACGATCTTCGTCTCCGGGGCAAGGCGCAGGAAGGCGCCGGCGGAATCCAGCCATCCATCCAGGGCTTCCCATGCCCCGGGGTAGACATCGGGGTCGGGTTCGATCCGCCCAGCCGGGAAGGTCAGGAGGGGCCCGCCGCTGCGCAGGTGGGCAGCGCCCTTGCGGACCACGCCCATGCGCTCGAGCGGGTCGTCATCGAGGAAGAGAAGGTTTCTGGAAACGTTGGGGAGGGCCTGGAGGAACGGTCGGCGCAGGGCCAGGATCTTCAGGTCCGGGCGGCGCAGCGCGGCGAACAGGCAGAGCGTATCCGTCATCCCGGGATGATTGGAGAGGTAGAGCGCCGGGCCGGCAGCCGGCAAATTCCCATCCCCGAAGACCCGCACATTTTTCACAAACCCGCCCAGGCTTTGCCTGGCTCCTTCCGGGAGGCCGGCTTGCCCGACGGCCCGGTCGAACCGGCGCATCTGGCGGGCAAATTTCGCCGCCGCGCCTCGAAAGGCGAAGCGCAACATGCCGCGCAGGAAAACCTGCTCCTGCCATCCGAAGGAAGCTACCAGGTCGTCGAGGTTGATGTCCGTGAGCGATGCTGTCATGTTTGCTCCAGCCGGAATAATTTCGACCGATATTATCATAATTTGCCCATGATTTTAACCATGATCATCAAGTATTAATAAAGATCCCGCCTCTTTCCGAGGCGGGATGGACTTTCTGGCAGCAATCAGGGCTGGTGGAACCAGGGCCCCATCGTACCGGCGATGTTGGCGTACGTATCCGGACCCCAGGCCCCACCGTCGATCCGGTCGCCGGTCGGGGTGCCGTCGGCGTTCAACCGGAAGAAGATCGGGATGACCTGCACGTCGAATCCGCTCCCACCCCATCCCCAGGCATCCACATCCAGCTCGATCAGGTAAACACCCCGGAAGGCCTCCATCATCCCTGCATCTTGGGCGTCCAGACCGGACGCAACTTTTCGGCAGGATGGTCACCACGAGGCGTCGAACGATACGAATGGCGTCAGGCGCAGCGCGGCAGCCTTCAAGACCTCGGATTGGAGCTGGCTGGGCAGGTCGCCATCCTGCGGAGAGAGGCGCACGCGCATGAAAGCCACTTGCGTGACGGAGGGCTCTGGAGGCAGGCTGGCCGTCGGAGAGGCGATCGGCTCCTTGACGGCCACAGTCGGCAGGCTGGTCGAGGCCGCGGGATTCGCCAGGGTCGGCAGCCGTGTCGGGGTGCCGAGCGCAGCCGGGATCGGACAGAGCCAGGCAAGCAAAAGGAGTGGGACGAAGAGCAGCAGTCCTTTTTTCATCGGGTGATTTCCTCCTCCCCCGGGATGTGGACCGGGATCAATTCATTTTCCACGGGCGGGTGGCAGGCGCCCAGTTGACACGCCATGTAAGTGACCGAGACCCGCTCATCGAACCACCCCCGCCCCTCCGGAAGGCGAACCGGCAGCCGCAGAGTGACCGGTCCGGCCGGGTACTCCGCCAATCCATCCGGGTCCTGCCCGGGCTGTGCCGGGGTCGACTCGACCAGCCCTCCGGCTGCCTCCAGGCGGGTTCCGGGGACCAGCTCGAGCAGCGTCGGCCGGCCCAGGCCGTTCACGCCGTCCTTCGGCAGGTCCTTGCTGTACAGATGGAGCGCAGGGTCTGCGGGCGTGAAGGTAGCCGCCAGCCAGGCCTGCCCGCCCGCATCGATCTCCAGGGCGACCTTGACCGTTACCGAATTCCGGTTTTGTTCAGCCAGCTCGAGCGTCGATCCGGGCCGCAAGGGAGGCGTGCAGCCGGCCAGAACGAGCAATGGGAGCAGGCAGAACATCGCCTTCAGGATGGTTTTCACCGCAGGCTGCCGCCTCATTTGCCGGTTTCGTCCCGGATGATCGCACCGCTATGGATGACCATGCGGATGCGGGTCAGTGCCTGGAGGTCTTCGAGGGGGTTCCCGTTTACGACCAGGATGTCAGCTGCCTTGCCCGCCTCCAGCGTCCCGAGCTTATCGTCCAGCCGCAGGACGTGGGCGGCGTTCAGCGTGGCAGCGACGATGATTTGCATCGGCGTCATCCCCGCTCCGCTCATCATTTGGATCTCGTACATCGGGATGCCCAGCTCGAAATTTCCCGGTCCGCCGCCGTAATCGTTCCCCAGGGCCACCTTGCCGCCCAATGCGACGAACTGGCGCAGGTTGTTCTGGACCATGCCGACCGGCGCGCCGTAATTCCGGAAGACGGTGAAGGTCGGTTCGAGATACACGTCTTGCTTGACCATCTGCTGCAAGGCATCCTGAGGGATGTAATCGTAGGGCATATGGGCGATGTCGTCGATGCCCGCCTCCAGCATCGGCTTGAGGTAGGCGCCTTGGGTGATGTGACCCGAGACGGGCAGTCCATGGGCATGGGCCGTCTCGACGATGACCTTCAATTCCTCGGGGGTCAGCTTGGGCAGGCCGTGCTGCCCGGCGTAACCATCCTCGAGGGCCACTTTGATGGCGTCCACGCCCTGGGCGATCTCGGTCTCGACCGCTTTCTGGGCTTCCTCGGGCGAGGAGACGTACAGCTGTCCATACCCGCCCGGGACCGCCAGCATGGTCCCGGAGGAGACCAGGCGGGCGTAGTGCGGGTCGGCGGCGATTCCCGCCCGGAAGGACGTCAGCCCGGCGATTGACGCCGGCATGGCGCTCTCGTCCCGGACCGTCGTCACCCCGCCTTCGGCCCACGCCTTCAGGTTGGACTTGTCGAAACCATAATGGATATGCGCATTAATCAAACCCGGCAGGATCGTCGCCCCACCCAAGTCGATCGTCTGCACCCCGGCCGGGACCTCGAGCGAGGCCCGGGTGCCGACCGCAGCGATCTTGTCGCCGGCGAGCAGGATGACCGCCTCGGGGACCGGGTCCGCGCCGGTGCCGTCGATCAGGAGGCCATTCACCAATGCGAGGGTCACCCGGGAGGATGTGTTTCCGGCCGCCGGCCCGGCCTTCGGACCGCTGCACCCCATCCCTCCCAGGAGGATCAAAGCTGCCAGGATGAACCCCACCTGCGAAAATCGAACTTTCATTTTTCCTCTCCCGTTTGGAAATCCCTTCCATATTACCTAAAAGCCCGTCTCTTGTCGAGGCGGGCTTTTGTGATTACTTCTTCAGTGATTTTTTGGCGTACTCGGCGCCTTTGCTGAGCGCTTCGACATTCTTGGGCAGCAGGTGCTTGTGACGGCCGGGCATGTGATTGTTGAGAGCGGTTTCCAGGTCCGCCAGGGAAAGGACCGGGCGGGCGGCGATCAACGCCCCCACCGCGACCATGTTGGCCAAGCGCGGGCTGCCGATCTCCTCGGCAATCTTGTTGCAGGGGATGGAGACGACCGTGATGTCGGTGCGCTTTGCCGGCCGGTCGACCATCGATTCGTTGATGACCAGCACGCCGCCGGGTTTGACCGTCGACTCGTACTTGTCCAGGGAGGGCAGGTTCATCGCCAGGGCCACGTCGGGATTCTTCACCACCGGGGAGCCGATCTCTTCGTCGGCGATGACGACCGTGCAGTTGGCCGTGCCCCCGCGCATCTCCGGGCCGTAGGATGGGATCCAGGTAACTTCCTTGCCGGCGTCCATCGCCGAGTAGGAAAGGATTTGGCCGGCGAACATGATGCCCTGTCCGCCGAAACCAGCCAGGATAAGTTCAGTCTGCATGTCGCCTCCTAGACCTTGAGCGCTTCGATCGCCGGGGCGACTTTGTAATCGCCCAGCGGATAATACGGGATCATGTGCTCTTCCAGCCAGGTGAGCGACTCAACCGGGGTCAGGTCCCAGTTGGACGGGCAGGTGGAGAGCAGCTCGACCATCGAAAAGCCCAGGCCGTGCACCTGCACCTCGAAGGCCTTGCGGATGGCCTTCTTGGCCAGGCGGATGTTCTTCGGGTCGTGCAGGCTGCGCCGGACGACGTAACCGGCGCCGTCCAGGGTGGCCAGCATTTCGGCCATGCGGATCGGGTAGCCCTGCATCTCGACATCCCGGCCGTTGGGCGAGGAGGTGGTCTTCTGTCCGGGCAGGGTGGTCGGGGCCATCTGGCCGCCGGTCATGCCGAAGTTGGCGTTGTTGATGAAGACGACCGTGATGTTCTCGCCGCGGGCGGCCGCGTGGACGATCTCGGCGGTGCCGATGGAGGCCAGGTCGCCGTCGCCTTGGTAGGTGAAGACGATCCGGTCTGGCAGGACGCGCTTGATGCCGGTGGCCATGGCCGGAGCGCGCCCGTGCGGCGCCTCGACAAAATCGGTGGCAAAGTAATTGTAGGCAAACACCGCGCATCCGACGGGCGCCACACCGATGGTCCGGTTCGTGATCTGCATCTCTTCGAGCACTTCGGCGATCAGGCGATGGGCCACGCCGTGGGTGCAGCCCGGGCAGTAGTGGGTCGGGGCGTCCGTGAAGGCCGCCGGGCGTTCGTAGACCAGGTTTTCAGGAGCAATCATCGTAGCCATTGGTTACCTCTATTTGACCACTTCGTCCATGCGCTTCAGCCAGACCTTGGCCGGATCATCGACGATCTTGGGGGTGGTTTTGGCGACCCGCTGGATCTCAGCCAGGATCTCGTCCGGGAACGGCACCACGCCGCCCAGGCGTCCGTAGAACTCGATCGGCGTCTTGCCGTTGACGGCCAGGCGGACGTCCTCGAGCATCTGGCCGGAATTCATCTCGACCACCAGCAGGGCCTTGGATTTGGAAGCCAGCTCGGCGACGCGCCCGTAGGGGAAGGGGGAGACGGTCACCGGGCGGAACAGACCGACCTTGATGCCCTGGGCGCGCGCTGCCCGGACGGCGGAAAGCGCCACCCGTCCGGCCGTGCCGAAACCGACGACGACGAACTCGGCATCGTCCAGGTAATATTCCTTGTAGCGGATCTCCTTGGCCTGGATCTCTTCCCAACGCTTGAGCAGGCGGATGTTGGTCTTTTCCTCGTCCAGCGGCTCCAGGTAAATGGACGTCAGGATGCGGCGAGGTCGGTCGAGGGCGCCCGAGGTGGACCAGGGGAAGTCCTTGCGCTTGACCTCGCGCATCGGCGGCAGCGCCACCGGTTCCATCATCTGGCCGATCGAGCCATCCAGCAACAGGCAGCCGATGGTGAGGTATTTTTCGGCCAGGTCGAAGGCCAGCGGGAGCAGGTCGACGGCTTCCTGGACCGAGGCGGGCGCCAGCACGATGGGATGGTAATCGCCGTGCCCGCCGCCCTTGCAGATCTGGTTGTAGTCGCCTTGCGAGGGGGCGATGTTGCCGAGCCCGGGTCCGCCGCGCATCACGTTGACCAGGACCATCGGGATCTCGGTCCCGGCGATATACGAGAGGCCTTCCTGCATCAGGCTGATGCCGGGGCTGGAGGAGGAGCTCATCACGCGCGCCCCGGTGCAGGCCGCGCCGTAGACCATGTTGATCGCGCCCAGCTCGGCCTCGGCCTGGACGAATGCCCGTCCGAGCTCCGGCATGCGGCGCGACATCCACTCGAGGATCTCGTTCTGAGGGGTGATCGGGTATCCGAAATACGCTTCCAGTCCAACCCGGATGGCGGCTTCGGCGATCGCCTGATTGCCTTCCCATAATTCACGTGGCATAGCTATCTCCAAGAAAAATCGCCACTGAGATCACAGAGTTCACGGAGATGACAATGTTTTTTCTCAGTGTTCTCTGTGCGCTCTGTGGCTTGATTATGCGGTCGCGGCAGCCGCCGCCTTGGTGACTTCCCGGTAGACCGTGATGGCCGCGTCCGGGCAGACCAGTGCACAGATGGCACACCCGGTGCAGCCTTCCTTGAAGACATGCGCCGGGTGGTAGCCTTTGGGGGTCAAGCGCCCGGTGTCGAGCGCCATTACCTTGGGGGGACAGGCTGTGATGCACAACTCACAGCCTTTACAGTAAAGATCGTTGACTTCAATCCATCCTTTTGCAGGCATCGATTGGGTCTCCTTGGGTTGAAAATGGGACAATTTTCGCCCCGGAAGGGGGCTTCTGAGTAGATTATGGCTTTGTCTGACAAGGACGGGTAGTGCCAAGCGTCATAATTAGTGACTACGAACATCCTGTCCAGCCTGTTAAACCCGAGGGGGGCAGGTTGGATGTGTGTTACAAAGCGCATGTTACATTCGTTGGGGTTTTTAGAGATAAAGATAACATTCCGGACCGGTCCCGGCAGCCTCCCGGGACCAGGTTCCCTTCTTCCCCGGTGGTAGAATCGGGGGGCAAATCCGATCTCTTCCTGGAGGAAGCATGCCCGAAGCCGTCATTATCGATGCCATTCGCACCCCCATCGGGGCGCTGGGCGGGGCGCTGGCCGCTGTCCGGCCAGACGACCTGGCCGCGCTGGTCCTCAAGGCCCTGCTCGAACGCAACCACCTGGACCCGGCGCTCGTGGAGGAAGTCTACCTGGGCTGCGCCAACCAGTCCGGCGAGGACAACCGCAACGTGGCCCGCATGGCCCTCCTGCTGGCGGGATTCCCGGTCGAAGTGGCCGGGGTGACCGTCAACCGGTTGTGCGCCTCCGGGCTGAACGCGGTCAACATGGCGGCCCGCGCCATCAAGGCCGGCGAAGGGGACGTTTTCATCGCCGGCGGGGTCGAATCCATGAGCCGGGCCCCCTACTCCCTGCCGAAGGCCGAGGCCGGTTATCCCTTCGGCAACCTGACCGCCTACGACACCTCCCTGGGCTGGCGCTACGTCAACCCGAAGATGCAGGAAATGTACGGCACCGAGCAGATGGGCGAGACAGCCGAGAACATCGCCGCCCTGAAACCCCACCTGACCCGTGAGAAGCAGGACGCTTTCGCCCTGCGCTCGCACCAGCGCGCCATTGCGGCGATCGACTCGGGCAGGTTCGCCGAGGAGATCCTGCCAGTAAACATTCCCCAGAAAAAAGGCGATCCGAGGATCGTCGCCATCGACGAGCGCCCGCGCCGGGATACGTCCATGGAAACCCTGGCCAAATTAAAGCCGGCTTTCCGCAAGGAAGGCGGGACGGTCACCGCCGGGAACTCGTCCGGGCTGAACGATGGAGCCGCCGCCCTGCTCCTGATGAGCGAGGCCAGGGCCAAGGAGCTCGGGCTGAAGCCCTTGGCCCGGGTCCTTTCGTCAGGCGCGGCGGGCGTCCCGCCCCGGGTGATGGGCCTGGGTCCCGTCCCGGCAGTCAAGAAAGCCCTCCAGCGGGCGAACCTGAAGCTGGACCAGATCCGCCTGGTCGAGCTGAACGAGGCCTTCGCGGTCCAGTCCCTGGCCGTGATCGAGGACCTGGGCCTCGACCCCGAACTCGTCAACGTCAACGGCGGGGCGGTCGCCCTCGGGCACCCGCTGGGCTGCTCCGGCGCCCGCATCCTGACGACCTTATTGTACGAAATGAAACGGCGCGCCCCGCAGGAAGGACGCCCCTTCTACGGCCTGGCAACGCTGTGTGTGGGCGTCGGCCAGGGCGAAGCGACCGTGATCGAATATCTTGGATAATGGAGAGAACTCATGGCTTATTATGATCTTCCGCTCGAACAGCTGAAAACCTACCTGCCGCCGCGGGAGGAAGCCCCGGACTTCGACGCTTTCTGGGCCAAGACCCTGGCCGAGGCGCGCAAGACCCCGATGAAACCCAACTTCACCCCCATCGAGGCCGGCCTGACCGCCCAGGATTTCTTCGACGTGACCTTTCCCGGCTACGGCGGGCAGCCCATCAAGGGCTGGCTGATCCTGCCACGCCAGCGCTCCGGGAAGCTGCCCTGCGTGGTCGAGTTCATCGGCTACAATGGCGGGCGCAGCTTCCCCACCGACTGGCTGCTCTGGGCCAGCGCCGGCTACGCCCACTTCGTGATGGACACCCGCGGCCAGGGCTCCACCTGGAGCCACGGCGACACGCCTGATCCGAACATCGAGGAGATCGGTCCGCACGCGCCCGGCTTCCTGACCATGGGCATCCTCGACCCGGCCAAACACTACTACCGGCGCGTCTTCACCGACGCAGCCCGGGCGGTCGAAGCCGCCCGCAGCCATCCCGAGGTGGACGGCGCCCACATCGCCGTAACGGGCGGCAGCCAGGGCGGCGGGATCACCCTCGCCGCGGCCGGCCTGGACCCGACCGTCGAGGCGGTGCTGCCGGACGTGCCCTTCCTGTGCCACTACCGCCGGGCCAGCGAGATCACCGACTCCTATCCCTACCAGGAGATCGTCCAGTACTGTCACACCCACCGGGACCATATCGAGACGGTCTTTCGCACCCTGTCGTACTTCGACGGGGTCAACCTGTCGGCCCGGGCGCGCGGCAAGGCGCTCTTCTCGGCCGGCCTGATGGACCCAATCTGCCCGCCCTCGACCGTCTTCGCAGCCTACAACTATTACGGGGGGCCGAAAGAGATCCGTCTCTACCCGTACAACCAGCACGAAGGCGGCGGGAGCTTCCAGACGGTCGAGAAGCTCAAATTCCTCAATAACTTGTGGAAATAGATCGCCAGCGCCGGGAACATCCCGGCGCTTTTTTCGTCTACGACTGCATGCCCCATCCTTCCCCCTGTCTGAGTTCGGGAGGCGGGCTTACAATATTGTAAGTTCATTTATCCTTACCATTTAAAGGAGCTCCTCATGCGTTCTCTCAGATTAAAGATCTTCCTTGCCGGGCTGGCCTGCCTGCTGACCCTGCTGGCCTGCGGCACGACCACGACGGTTACCCCGACCGTCCCGGCAGCGACCCTCCCGCCCGCCACCGATACCCCGGTTCCCCCGACCGCGACGGTTCCCGCCCTGCCGGTCGTCTCCTCCCCATCCATCAGCTCCCTGGACATGCTGGATGTCAATAACGGCTGGGCGATGAGCGACAGCGCCGTCCTGCGCACCACCGACGGCGGGACCACCTGGTACAACGCCACCCCGTCGGGCCTGAGCGGCGCCCCGGTCGAATCCTCCTTCCTCGACGCAGCCACTGCCTGGGTCGGTGTGGCGGGAGCGGACCCGACCACCGGCACGCTATATCACACGGCCGACGGAGGCGTGACCTGGACCTCGGTCGCGGTGCCCTTCGGCGGCGGCTCCATCCACTTCGTGGATGCAACGCACGGCTGGGAACTGGTCGGCCTGAACGCCGGGATGAGCCACGAAGCCGTCGCCATCTTCCGCAGCAGCGACGGCGGGGCCACCTGGTCACAGGTGTTCGTCGACGACCCGACCGTGGCCGGCTCCAGCGACACCCTGCCCCTGGTCGGCGACAAGAACGGCATCACCGCCCTGGATGCCAACAACGGCTGGGTCACCGGCGCGCAGCCCTCCACCGACTTTGTCTATGTCTACACATCCAAAGATGGCGGGACCACCTGGGCGCAGCAGAACGTCAGCATCCCGGCCGCCTACTCCGGAGCCATGACGAGCGCCGACCTGCCGGTTTTCTTCGGCGCAAGCGACGCCGTCCTGCCGGTGCTTCTGATCGCCGACACCAACGGAGCCGAGTTCTACGTCAGCCACGACGGCGGCCAGACCTGGACTGCCACCACCCCGGTCGCCCAGGGCGGCTTCATGGCCGTAGCCTCGGCCTCCGACTTCTTCGTCTGGGACGGCAACGCCCCCCTGAACGTCAGCCATGACGGCGGATCCAGCTGGTCGGCGGTCACGCCGAACATCAGTATCAAGGACAACATGGTCTCCTTCCAGTTCGTCAACGCCACCACCGGCTGGGCGCTCACCGACGACGCCAGCAGCCATCGCATGCTCTACGAGACCACCGACGGCGGCGCCACCTGGAACGTGCTGGTCCCATAGTGATTTTGGTCCCGGCGGGAATGAACATCCCGCCGGGACCGTCTCGACCGAGGAGAGTGGAATGCTTCGAAGGCTCATCCGGCCTTTTTTGATCCTCTTCCTGGTTGCCTGCCGCGCCGCGCCGGCCACAGCCGGTCCCACTCCGCCCCTGGCGACTGACACAACCGCCCCGCTTTCATCACCGACGCCAGGCGCGCCGGCTTCGACCGCGACCGTCACCCCGGTCCCCCCGGCACTTCTGACCGTCGCAAATCCTGCGCTGATCCAGATCGATTTTCAGGACACCAAGGACGGCTGGGGCATCGCCGCCAACGACAGTGGCTATGTGCTACGCACGGTCGACGGCGGGCGGACCTGGCTGAACGCCACCCCGACCGGGCTCAGCGCGGTCGGGTTTTCCACCTCCCTCTTCGTCCTGAACGTCAACACGGTCTGGCTCCTGGCGCCCGGGACGGATTTCTTCAGCGCCGTGCTCTACCACAGCCTGGACGGCGGCGCCACCTGGGCCTCGAACCCGGTCCCCTTCGGGGGCGCCTGGCTGCAGTTCGTGGATGCTTCGAACGGCCGTGCCCTGGCGGACCGGGGCGCAGCCGCCGGGTCCCAGGCGGTCGAGCTGTTCCAGACCGCCGACGGCGGGGTCACCTGGACGAGCGTCTTCCATGACAATCCCATCCAGTCGGGCTCGTCCGACGCCCTGCCGTTCGGCGGGATCAAGAGCGGCATGGTCTTCTTCGATGCGAACACCGGCTGGGTAACAGGCAGCCAGCCCATACCGGGAAATGTTTATCTGTACCGGACGCAGGACGGCGGCTCCAGCTGGGCCGCCCAGGCGCTCCCGCTCCCCGCCCAGACCGCCACCGACCAGTTCGTCACCCAGCCGCCGGTTTTCTTCGGCTCGCAGGGTTTCCTGCCGCTGCGGTACTACACGCCGGGCGGAGGCAGCGCCGAGACGGTCTTCGTCAGCCAGGACGGGGGCGCCACCTGGAGCGGTGATCCGGCCGCTCCGAACCGGTCCATCCCGTCCGGCATCGTAGCGGCGGCGGACCCGCTCCACGCCTGGTCCTGGGACGGAGGCCCGCAAATCTACTCCACCGCCGACGGCGCCCTGACCTGGTCCGCTGCCCCAACCAGCCCGGACCTGAGCGAAAAGCTCGCCCGGCTGGAATTCGTCCCAAACGGACCGGGCAGTTTCATCGGCTGGGCGCTCAGCAGCCTGGACGAGAATGGCCATTCGCAGCTCTATACTACGAATGACAACGGAGCCACCTGGACCCCGGTGGTTCCATAAGCCCAAACAGAACCGATCAAGGAGAGTGTCATGTCACGTAAACTTATCAGTCCCATCATCGTCCTCATGCTCGCGGTGCTGGCATGCAACGTCCAGACCGCCACGCCCACCCCGATCGTTCCGACCGCACCGGCGATCACGGATACGCCCGTACCGCCCACCGCAACCGTCGGGCCGGCCGCCAGCGATACGCCGGTCCCGCCGACCGCCGCGCCCGGCGGGCTGACCCTCGACATGCTCAAGAACGCCACCTATCACACGCCCTTCTATAACCGCACGGTCACCCTGGTAAACGGGATGTATACCGAAGGGACCGGGGCGAGTTCCTTCACGGTCCAGATGGAAGCCGTCTACGCCTTCGGTGACCTGAATGGCGACGGCAAGGCCGATGCAGCCGTCCTGCTGACCGAGAACGGCGGCGGCAGCGGAGTGTTCGTCTCCCTGATCGCCGTGGTCAACCAGGCCGGGGCGCCGCACCAAATCGGGGCGGCCCAACTCGGCGACCGGGTGCAGGTCAACAGCGTCGACATCTCCTCGGCCGTCATCCATCTCGACATGCTCGTCCAGGGTCCTAGCGACCCGATGTGCTGTCCTTCCCTGGCCGAGAAACAGAACTACTGGCTGATCGGGAACGGTCTCTGGCTGATGCGGGTCAATACCACGACCGGCGGGGTGGAACACATCATCGACGTCGACTCCCCGGGCATCTGGACCACGGTAACCAATCCATTCACGGTCACCGGCACGGTCACCGTCCTGCCCTTCGAAAACACCCTGGCCTACAAGATCTACACGACCGACGGGACAAAGGTCAACGAGGGTTCGCTGATGGTCACCCCCGGCTCGGGCACCTCCGGCAGCTTCACCCGGAACTTCGACCTGAGCTCGGCCGGCATCTCCGACTGGGTCATCATCCAGTTCATCGATACCAGCGCCGCGGACGGTTCGATCGTCTCACTCGGCTCGGTGATCCTGAAAGCGCACTAGTCGCGCGGGGCGTACCTCTGTACGCCCCGCTTTATTTCACATTGGTTTAGAGGTGAAAAGATGACGAAAAGAATACCCATCCTCCTCCTTGCGGGCAGCCTGCTCGCCCTCATGCTGGCGTGCGTTGTGCCAGTCGAGCCGGTCATGACAGTCACGGCCGTCCCGCCGACCGAGGCGAGCATCCCGCCAACCGCTACGCCCCCGCCGGTCCCCGTCCAGGGACTGAACCAGATCCAGATGATCGACCAGGCGAACGGCTGGGCCTGGGCCGGCAAGCCTGACGGCACATCCATGCTGCTGCGCACGGCGGACGGCGGCTCCACCTGGGCGGATGTCACCCCGCAAAACCTGCCGGGCCCCTCGGCTGGCTTCTTCCTGGACGCCCAGACCGCCTGGGTGCAAACCTTCGACAGCGCCACCAATGCCAGCGGCCTGGGCATGACCACGGACGGCGGCCGGACCTGGACGGCGGTCAACCAGTCGCTCCCGTTCGTCAGCTCATTCTTCCATTTTTACAATAAGACGGACGGCTATGCGGAAATCTACGACGTCGGCGCCGGTCAGGCCACCGTCGGCTTCTACGAGACCCACGACAGCGGGGCCAACTGGGATCAAATCATGCTGGCCAGCCCGCCGGAGGACGTCGTTCCGGGCTTCCTGCACACCTGCAACATCTGCGGCGATGACGTCTATTACGACCCGACCCGGTTGATCGTCGTCTTCGGCGACATGGCCAACGATCCGGCCGGCTCGGTCCGTCTGCAGGTTTCTGCAGACCTTGGGAAGACCTGGAAGAAGCTCGTCCTGCCGCTGCCCGCGGCGAAATACGCCGACGGGCTGATCGGTCCCGGGGACCCGGTCTTCTTCGACGACCGGAACGGGCTCCTGCCCTTCGTGATCGTCAAATTCAACCAGGATGGGACCAAGGCCTACAGCGACCAGTTCGTCTATTCCACCCAGGACGGCGGCCTGACCTGGAAGTCCAATTCCACGGCCGTCGCCAACGTCGACTGGATGAGCCGGGTGGACTTTGCCACCTCCCGGGATGCGTTCGTCGCCTGCGGGAACGCCCTGTGCGCCAGCCACGACGGGACCGTGACCTGGCAGGCCCTGACATCCAACCTGAACTTCGCCTACGCGGATGGGACCGTTTACGTCTCGCATTTCCAGTTCATCGACTCCAGCCAGGGTTGGGCGATCACCACTGACGGGACCAACTACAACCTGTGGAAGACCACGGACGGCGGCCAAACCTGGACGGAGCTTTCACCGAGCCTGATCCCCTAGGCGATCTCCGAACCTCCATCCTGGCAAAGCAGTTTCGCAGGCCGGGTGTAAAATAAGCCCATGCAAACCGTCCTGATCCTGATCGACATCCAGAACGACTATTTTCCCGGCGGCCGGATGGAGCTGGAAGGACCGCTCGAAGCCGCTGGCCGGGCCGGCAAGCTGCTGGATCTCTTCCGCCGGCAGGGCTGGCCGACCGTCCACATCCAGCACGTTTCCAACCGCCCCGGGGCGACCTTTTTCCTGCCCGACACCGAGGGAATGCAGATCCACACCTCGATCGCCCCACGCCCGGGCGAGACAGTCATCCTCAAGCACTTCCCGAATTCCTTCCGGGAAACGGACCTGCTCGCCCACCTGAAAGGCCTGGGCGCCGAGCGGCTGGTGTTGTGCGGCATGATGACCCACATGTGCGTGGACGCAACGACCCGCGCCGCCGCCGACCTGGGCTACCCGGTCCTCCTGGCGGCGGACGCCTGCGCCACACAGGCCCTGGCCTACGGCGAGGCGAAGATACCAGCCGAACA
>Ga0335071_10001201_pt1 | contig 28025 bp, 20 predicted proteins | sample Lox_Sample_15_FD_206724 | JGI IMG/M metagenome (GOLD analysis project Ga0335071, IMG submission 206724) | Soil microbial communities from Loxahatchee National Wildlife Refuge, Florida, United States - Lox_Sample_1.5 | ecosystem: Environmental > Terrestrial > Soil > Wetlands | place: USA...
CTAAGAGCCAACGTCGCCGTTCAACGCGCACTACTCGTCGCAATCTGGAACATCGCCACGACCAACACCACCTACCACGATCCCGGCGGAGACTACTTCACCCGCCTCAACCCGCAAAAAGCCCGAAGCAACGCCATCCGCCAACTCGAAGCGATGGGCTACCACGTCACCCTCGACCAGGCGTCCTGACCGAACCCCTCACCCCGCGAACTCACCTCACGTGAATCTTCTCGTCAGGCCTGCAACCTCGACGCTAGACGACCTCGCCAGGGCAGACTCTGACTTACTTATCACGTAGGTGAGGTTATTATGCCGCCATGCGAGAGCACCGAACGACAAGGCCCACAGGGTTTTCGCGTATGTCCGAGTTATCTGAACACGTGAACCTGTGCCACGCACATAGTAGGTGTGGCCCCACTCTTCGAGAATTGAGCATCCGTGCCTGTTGCAGAAGTCACGCATGCCATCGCGGGAGACGACGGGCGCGTGGTAGGTGGGGTACGGAGAGTGGCCTGGCTTTCCGGCATCGGTGAGACCCAAGACGTATCGGTAATAAGCGACATGAGCTTTGAAGGGTGTGCGCCGCGCGGTCCAACCGTAAACCGAGTCTCTGTCGGGGATACGCAGCAGCAGAAGCCCTCCCGGCTTGAGCCCGTCGAGCATGTGCACGAGCGCGCCCTCGGCGTCGCGAACGTGCTCGAGCACGAACGAGCTGTAGATGACGTCGTAGCGGGAATGGGGGATCGTTCCCTTCACAGTTAGGTCCCCGATGATCGCCTCGTTCAGGTCCCCGATCGTGTCGACACGGCTTTGGAGCGCAGCTGCATCGAGGTCGATACCGGTCAACCGATAGTCGACTCCGTCTAGTCTGAGTGGCCACTCACGCCCACAACCGGCTTCGAGTATCTCCAATGGGCCGCCAATACCTTTGATGATGGACGAAAGCAGCATCACTTCCTCGTCCCAGCTGTCAACCGTCTTCAACTCTGTCAGAGTGCTCATCTAGCCTCCACATTTTTCACTAGCAGGATCACGAGGTCATGAGGGCATTCCCCGGAACGTTGCGGTAGTCGGACTGGTAGTGAACGAGGCATACTCGCTCTCGTAGATGGTTGGGAGCAACCGCGAACCTCGATCATCGATGCGGTTGTCGTCTTGGTGGTTGCGGTTCCGCGCAATAATCTCGCGATATACGGATACGGTCTGTGCGGCCACCGATTGCGGGTGAAATCGCTGCTGTGCCTGATCGCGCAAAGTGCCTTCTATTTCAGCTCTGAAGGCACCGTCGTCGAGCATTCGACGGATATGCTCGGCGCACGCCGCTACGTCGCCGAACGGAAACAGGAGCGCTGCGCGGCCATCCTCGACCATGTCCGGGATGCCCCCAACGCGAGAAGCAATCACCGGCAATCCACAGGCCATGGCCTGTGCGATAACCTGAGGTGTAGTTTCTTCGCGCGACCCCATCAGGAGGACCTGCGCGCGCGCATATTCATCGAGCAGTTGTTCCCGGCTGATGGGTCCAAGCAGCTTTACGCTCTCCTGCAGGCCGTATTCTTGGATGGCTTTTCGAATCTCGACTTCGCTGCCTGGGTCCAGAATGGGACCAGCGATTCTGAATTGAAGTCGCGACCGCCACGGCTCTTCACTCGCGGCTTCCGCGTCGCGCTTATGCGCGACTTGGCCAATCGCGCGCACGATATGGTGCACGCTCTTGCGCGGGACGATGGCCCCGACGAACAGCATTCGGCCGGGTTCAGGTGCGCGCTGAATGTGAAAGTATTCTTCGTTGATTGGGTTTTCGACGAAATGGCTGCGTGCGGTCAGCATTGATCCATAAGTCTGCGGCAGATAGCGCGAGATGATGATCATGTCCTGCGAGCGCCGAAACACTTCCCGTTCGATGCTCGTGACGGCGCGTTTCTTCAGGGCCCCGGGAACGTCCCACTGGCTCTTTTGCAGCAAGCGGCCTTCTATGAAGACCACGCCGTGCGGTGTGATGACGGTCGGCAACCTGCTACCCAACGCGGCAAGCGCGTGTCGATCCTGGCCCTGTCCGTGCACGACATCGGGCTTTATCGAACGAATGACAGGGATAAGCCGCGGCACGTCGTTCACGCGCAATGTGACCAATCGCGGCAGGTTCAGACGCTTGACGTAATGAACATGGAGTTCGCCGACCTGACGGTAGGTCGTGGTCGCATGATTAACCGCACTGACGACATGGCACTCGACGTCCAAACGGCTGGCGAGCGCATGTGCCAATACGTAGGTCACGGACTGCACACCGCCTTGTAGAATTGCGTCTTCGTTGACGGGATATTCGCCCACCAGGGCAACTCGCAGCGGACGCGAGGACTCAAATTGCACGGCGAACTTCTTCAAGTTTGATGTTGGGGTACTCGGCAAAGATCTTGCGAGCCGTATCTTCGTTGAATGAGTGGGCGGCGCGACCGATTGTGCGGCGCAACCGTTGCGTGTCCGGACATAGGAAGGGCCGGTCGTTAGGGCGCTGACGCTCAGGCACTGACTTGAATTCGACTTTGAATGGCAGTACCGATGCGATCACGCTCAAAGCCTCCTGAACCTCGACCGCCTTGCCGGATCCAATGTTGAGTATCTCCAGTCCTTCCACTTTCTCGGTAGCGTCGACAATGACGGCGCCCATTGAGTCGACATCAACGTAATCTCGCAGCGGCCAGAGATTTCCGACCTCCACTTCGCGCTTGCCCTCGTGCGCGATCTGGCGGGTAACCTCGGCAAGCAAGTGTGGATTGGTTTCGCGCGGTCCCGCGGCATTGAATAGCCGCCCGATCAACAATGTGCGAAAGCACGTCTTGGACTCGAAATAGCGCATGCACACCTGTTCGGCCATGAATTTCGTGTGACCGTATACATACACTGGCCCTGTCGGATCCACTTCCCGGTTGGGCAAGAAGTTTGGGTGATATACATCGCCCGTGGATGCGAGAAAGAAGTCTTCTACCCCGTAGCGGCGCGAACACTCCAGCATGTTCAGCGTGCCCGTTACGTTCAAGGTGTATGCCTCGTAAATATGTTCCTCGCACCATGGAATGAAATGTTGTGCCGCCAGATGAATGACGGTCTGCGGCTTGACTTCGCGGAAAACTCGATCGCAGGCATCTGGGTCGAGGATGTCCTCCACCAGCAGCGTCGGCTTGCGGGCGGCAGTCTTCCATCGGTCTTTGCCCACGGAAAGGTCGTCGATGACGAACACTTTGTCGCCTCGTTCCAGCAAAGCGTTGACGACCGATGATCCGATGAAACCACACCCTCCGGTAACCAAATATCTGCGCATGTTCCTATTCTTCCGCGCCAGAAAATTGGATGACTCGCTCAATAACGGCGAGCCAACCATCGCCACTCGCGGGTCAACCGGCAGAACCATGCCAACCCGATCCGCTGCATCCGCGGTTTTGGCACCAGTTCGTCTTCGACGGTGCGCATGCGGTTGCCGTAGCCGCACAGAACAGCACAACTTTCATGGCCGCCGGCCCAATCAGACGGCCAGCAAGGCCCGCAGTGGCACCGCCACCAGTGGCCGGGCTCCTCGAGCAACAGCCCCCCACTGCTCCGGTCGGCGGGACGATCCAGACACGACAACTTGGCAAACCAACTACCGTCATGTCAGCCGACTATACATACTTGTCGGATGATATGGAATGAAAATCTAAGCTTTGAGTATTTACCTCTGCAAGATTTGGCAGCTGCGCAAAGGTCTGCGACAGACGGTGGGCCACCGGCTCACAGCCAACCCGTCATTCGCGTCGCACGATCCTGGTGGCCGTTGCTGTGTCGGCTTGCCCACTCTCGTCCCCAGACGAAGGCGATCATCGGGGAATCTAAGTGTGAAGGGAACGATCCCGCCTGGCCGCTACGACGTCATCTCCAGCTCGTTTGTGCTCGAGCACGTCCTCGTCGCAGGTGTTGGCGGTCTTCAACCCTGTCCGGGTGCTCATTGGTCCTCGGCATCCTTCATCAGCAGCATCACGAGGTCATGGGAACGTTCCTCAGAATTGTTGCGGTAGTCGGACGGGTCGTGAACGAAACCTGCTCGGTCTCGCTTTCCGCGACGAGAGCGCATCTGCGGTTTGTCGAAGGTCACCCGCGGTTCGCCGACTAGACTTCACGCGCCAAGTCAGTTGCGTGAGGTGGCCACCGGTTGGGGGACGAGACGGGTGCGTGGCTCCGTCATGAGGCAGTCCTTCCATCCGAGCCTTTGCAAGGCGCTCAGCAAGCCGGACACCCAGCGCGATTCCGAGGAGCGTCGGATTGGCCTGACTCGATGTCGGAAGGACGGACGTGCTCGCGACGTACAACCCGCGCACCCCGTGGACCTGAAGGTGCGGGTCCACGACGCCGCCTTCCGCGGTCTTGGACATCCGGGTGGTTCCGGCCTGGTGGAAGCCGGCATTCTCCCTCAAGTACGCGTGTACCGAGCCCTCGACGTCATCGGTCAGCCATTCCACGTGTCCGACAGCGTGGCGGCGAAGGTGCTCGTCGATTACGGTGATGGCCTTGCGCACGCTCTCGTAGTCGGCGTCAGAGAAGTGCATATGGGTGCGAATCCGCCGCATGCCAAGGGCGTCGCGCTCGTCGGCCAGCTCCACCCGACTCTCCCAGTGGGGAAGATGCTCGCCGTGGTAATGGAGCAGATACCGATTGTCGGCGCTCTTCAGGAAAAAGCCCGGCGCCTTCCGACCCTTGCGGAGGAACCGGGCATAGAAGAATGTGACCGCGAACCGGATCGACGGGAACAGGTCCCGCACAATATTGCGCAGATGCGCGAGGATCCGAGGCGAGCCGTCCGCCTTGGTATGCGCCTTACGAATCGCCGCCGCGAGCATGAAACGGCCGACCGGGGAGATCAGGGTGAGGTAGACGCCCGACAGAATCCCACTTCCGTGACTCGGGTCGCTGATGGGGCGATTCACCAACCAGACAGCGGCGTTGGGCATTCCGAATTCACGCTGTCGGCGTGGATCGATGGTAAAGCGACGGCGAACGTACACTCCCTCGTTGTCCCGCTCGTATCCGTAGATGACCTGGTCCGTGGCGAAATGCACGCGCGCGACCCGGCCCTCGACGTGGGCCATGTACCAGCGCCCGAGGTGGCCACCCTCATTTCCCAGCCCCGCCGGGTGATGGCGATCCGATGCCAGCAGCAAGCGGGTCGCCTCCAAACCACCCGTCGCGACGACGTAGTTCGCGGCCACGACTCGCCCCTCCCGGCCATCGAGTGTCTTAACTACGAGATGGTCGACGGAGTCGCCGGCTTCGGTCGTCACGATTTCGGTGCACGTGAGGCCGGTCCACACAACAAGACGGGGGGCGTTTCGCAACGCGGCCCTGTACTGGTGGCCGAAACGCGTCGGTAAGGACCAGCGCTCGAGATCGGTCGTTCGCACATCACCGTCCGGGAGCCCCACGACCATGTCTCGATGCGCAATGTCTGGGATATCGCGCGCATTGAATGCCGCCCGGCCACATACTGCCCAGTCACAGGCCCTTTGGAGGTAGGGCTCAACATCTTCATACCCGATCGGCCAGGGTGCCTGCACAGAGATGGCCCTGTCCTCGAAATCGATGGGGTCGAATTTGACACAGCGTCCACCCCAGAGCGCCGTGGTACCTCCGACCTGCCGACGGACCGTTAGCTCACTACGCGAATGGAAGTAGTCGTCCTGCCGTGAACTCAGAGTTGCCAGATCCTGCGCTGCCTGGTCCACGCGCTCGTGACCGCTTTCGATCAGTGCCACCTGCGCGCCCGATCTGGCGAGTTCGAGCGCCGTCACGACGCCGATCGGACCACCCCCGACCACCGCGACATCGGCCTCGATCGTCTCGCCTGCCGAGAACTCCTCGGGACGACGAATCACGCGGCGGCCTCCTCTCGAAACTCCGTAACGAGACCGCAGAACCGCGTCAAGACCTCGGCCTCAAGCGGCGACGTGACCGCTTTTGCGGCTGTGGCTACCCGTCGTGGATCGGAGGTGCTGTAGAGAATCGCGCGGCAACCCGTTGCCGAGGCAGCAGAGCCGAGGATCAGCGCAACGAGCGCGGTGGGAGCAAGCGGATCGATTTGGAGCACCTCGCGCCAACGCGCCGCCAACCGCGCATCCGCTGCCAACGCATTTGAAAGCACCTGGTACGACCTGTCCAGCACCCCGAACGCGAGATCGGCGGGACGCGGCGCAGGGTCAAACAGGTCACTACGAAGTTGACTGACTCCCTCTGGTGCGAATGCTCGGGCAAGATCCACCTCGAGCCCGTCGTCTTGGGAAACGCCCCAGGCGCGGATCTTGCCTTGTTGTCGGGCGCGCTCGAAGAACTGGCAGAGCTCATCTGCGGCAACCGTATCTCCTGGCCTCGGGGCGTGAACAAACAAGATGTCAACGTAGTCGACGCCCAGCGCCGCGAGACTCTGGTCAAGACTGCGGGCCGCGACGGCGGCATTGTACGACCGGGCGGTGTGGAACGCTGCCTCACGCCGCTTCACGGCGCGCCCGACCGCCGGCGCTTTTTGGAGCAGTGCGCGCGCCGGCGCCTGAAACCGGCCGAGACGCCGAGCCGCGCCGGCGGCGTCGATGCCGAACTTGGTAGCCACAGTCACCACGTCGCGGTCGACCGTGCGCAAGAACGCCCCCAACTCTGCCTCTGCCATCCCAAGGCCATACATCCGCGCGACGTCGAAGTGCGTTATCCCGCTGTCCACCGCGGTGCCGAGCACGGCCATCCGCTCCTTTCGGGACGGAGACCGCATCAAGCCGGCGCATCCAAAACCGACGGCACTCACTCTCAGCTTCGGTCCCGGCAGTTCAACTCGCTCCATCACTACACTCCCTCGTAGATCCTGCGAAGCTTCGCGTCGATGACTTCAGGGGCACGCGTCGCCGCAATGTGCGCCTGACCCCGCAGCCCATCACGTTCAGCCAGATCCGGATTGCGTAGGTACCGGCCAATGGCAGCCGCCAACGCACGCGCATCACCAACGGGTACGAGCATGCTCGGGTCTGACGCAATCTCCGATGTGCCACCAACGGGCGTTGCCACAAATGGTCGCGCGCCAGCGAGGGCCTCCGTCAAGATCATCGGCATTGCTTCGGCGAATGACGGAAGCGCGACCACTCGAACCGATCGGAGCAAGTCACGGACCAAATCTGGATGTATGAGGCCCTCAACCGACAGGCGCTCTGTTGGCGGCGGGGCGTAGTCGTCGGCGAGACCGACTATCCGACAACGCCCGTCGATACCTTCTGCGAGAAGTAACCGCCAGGCCTCGACAAGCACGTGAACACCTTTCCGGCGACCAACGCTGCCTGCGAAGAGCACCACGGGTGGCGTCGAGCTGGCCCCGGGTGCCTCTCGATCAATCGCGATTGGGTTCGCCACGAAGGAGGTTGGTACCGAGGGCGCCAGCTCCGCCACGACGGCGCGTGCCTCCTCCGACAAGAGGATCACGTGGTTCGTATGGTTCAAGGTGGTACCCACAATGCGGGGATGGGCCTTGGCAAACTCGGGAAAGTTGTGGCCATGGAGGGTGGCGACCACGCGGAACCCCCGACCTCTCGCCAGTCGAATCAACGCTCCTTCGCGCAGCCACGCTCCACCAGTCGTGATGTGGAAGTGCACGATGGCCGTGCGAGAGGCCCTAGTCAGCGCTGCCGCCGAACGCGCAGTGAGAAATAGGTTCTTCGCCTGGCTCGGCCCGTTCCACGTAGAAATGACGCGAATCTCGTCCGCGCCGATCTTATTGTCGCGGATAACTCGGATCACGGACTGCGTCCCGCCAAAGCTGTACATATCGGGCCCTACGTGAATCACGTGGATGACTGTGCTCGTTCGCCGACGATCAAGGTCACACTGATGCCGGGTGAACCGGCCCACCATGGTCTGCATCTGATCCCGGTCGGCCATAAAGCGCATAGGCACCTGAATGCCTCCTTACCTAGAAATCATCGATTGGTGCGTGTTGGCCGGAGCATCACGCGAAGCCGAGCCATCAGGGTTTAGGGCTGCGCGGTCACGAACCACACCTGCTTTTCCAGCGCCGTCAGCGCCGACACCTCGTCAGCAGCCGCCGAAACCGCGCCGGTCGCCCGGACTCGCCGCAGCCGTATGATGAGAGCTCATCGACGACCCGATCCCCCGCAGACGGCCACCGGCCAAAGTCAACGCTTCCGGCTGCCTCGTCACAATCGACATGCGCTTCTCCTAACGGAAACGGACCGATCCGGAAAGCCGCCCCAGGCGCTGAGACGATGTACGGCCGAGACGACCAAGGCCTAGAGTAGAAACCAATGGTTCATCTTCGACGTAGTATACATGCTTTAGATACGATCTAAACTGATTTGACAAAGGTCCTGGTATCCAGACGGACCGCGTGAAGCCAGCGCTTCCGACGTCCCGGGCTACGCCCCAGTGCAGTCGCCGGCGCCGCGCGCGACGGCTGCGGCCGGTTCCGATCGCGATGGATCCTTCACATTCCACTAGTATTTAAATGGGAGCTAATGATACTATTCGTCTGTAATGCACGGTTAGACAGACTCGGCTCTGCTAGCGCCCCATCAAGAGAGGTCAGTCGTTGGATTTCCGCACCTTCGTCCGAACTCTCGCGGCCCGGTGGAAGATCGCCGTGCCCGCGGTCTTGGTCTGCCTGGTTGGCGCGGGCTTCATCACGGCCGTCCAGACCAAGCAGTACCAGGCCTCGGCCACCATTTTGATGTCTTTTTCCGGCCAGACGAACCTCGACGATGTGGAGCATGCCGCCCTGGCTTCGCAACAGCGGTTATCGTCTTACGCCCAGATCGCCGGCGGGCAGATGGTGGCTCAGCGTGCGGTCGATCAGTTGCACATCCCGATGAGCGCCGACGAGCTGGTGAGCAAAACCAAAGTGGTATATACCCCCGAGTCCACGGTCTTGCAGTTGACGGTCACCGACACCGACCCGACACGGGTTGCCGGACTCGCCGCTGCGATCGCTGACCAGTTCGCCGCCGTCGTCCCGACGCTGGGAATCGGTCCACGTCCGGTCACGCCGGAACCCGGCGGCACTCCGGGGCCAGCGGCTCCGCGACCGGACGTGGACGGCCAACAGACACTCCAGCTATCCCAAACCACAACGGAAAGCCCGACTCCCGGCGAGCAACCACCCAACCCGGTGCGGCCGTCGTTGCCGCTGGCTACCGGGCTGGTGGTGGAGCGGCCCCGCGTGCCCGACCAGCCGATGCAGCCCGTCCCCGAGCGAAATATGGTGATGGGGCTCCTCGCGGGTTTGCTGCTTGGCATCGCGGCGGCCATGATTCGCGAGGCCACCGATCACACCGTCCGCGACGCAGCGACACTCGGGCGGCTTACGGATCTGCCGACCCTCGCAGAGTTGCCCGGGCGGCGCGGCCAAACACCGCGTTTCGGCACCGACGCGCTGTTCGACGATGCCATGCGCACCCTGCGTACTCGACTGCTCCGGGCGATCGGCCCGGACGTGAGCCGGCTGCTGGTGACGGCGCCGTTCGGCGGCGAGGGCACGACCACAACGGCACTCAACTTGGGACGCTGTTTTACCGAGCTCGGCGAAAGGGTGTTGCTCATTGAGGGTGACCCGCGTCGATCTGTGATCGCACAGGTGATGGGGGTCAAGTCGGCATTGGGACTGGCCGACGTGCTGGCCGACCGTAGCGTGGCGGCGGAGGCGGTCTATGGGACAGCTGTTCCGAATCTATTCGTCATAGCGTCGAGCAAGTCACGACGCGATGCCACGTTGCCGTCCAGCGCGGACCTGCCCGAGGTGCTGAAACATTTGTTCGCCGGCTACGACCGCATGGTGGTCGATGCCCCAGCGGTGCTAGCCAGTGCCGATACCGGCGTGCTGGCCGGCGCGGTGCCAGCCACGGTATTGGTGGTGCGCTCGGGGCGTACCACGGCCGAGGAAGTGAAAGACGCACTGCATGCTCTGCGCTCGGCCGGCGCCGACGTCGTTGGCACCGTACTTACCGACGCCCGGGTAGCCCGGCGCGCGAAGGCCGCCGCCCGCAACTACCGGGCGAAACTCAGCGGGGCTGTGTGATCACCTACTACGTCGCGGGCCGCCAGCGCTTCGCAGTGGCTGCTGCCATGGCGGGGGCGTTCCTGTTCGGCTGCTTCACAATTGGTGTCTTCTCCTGCCGCGGCCTCACACCGGGCCAGATGCTCATTTGTCTGCTGTTCTGCCTGGTCGTGTATTTGACCAAACCGCAGTGGATGGTGTGGTGTGCGCTGTTCGCGTCCTTCGCGTCGTTGCCCGAAAGCTTGCACATCGGAAAAGATCTCGGCATGGTGACGATCTACCTGTACCAGGTCGCGATCGTGCTGGCAGCGATCTTTCTCATACCAGCCTCGCGCCTACGGCGGTCCTCTTACATTCTGCCTGGGATGTTTCTGGCCACGATGGTGTGTTGGGCGATAGTGGGACTGGCGGCCGGGAATCCCACGGACCGAGTTTTGCGCGAATTCCAGTTCCTGTTCGAGTTGGTCGGCGGGTTTGTGTTGGCCATGCTGGTCATCGACGCCGGCTACGCCAAGGAGGCGATGCGGGCTATTGGCGTGACGTTGTGGTTCTCGGCGGGCATGCTCGTTGCCGCTTCGTTTCACCTTGTCGTGCTGGCTGGTCGGACGGAGACGGTAGAAAAGGGGCTCGGCGCGGCGGAAGCTACCCGCTTGGTCACCAGCTCCCAAAACGTGGCGATTGCCGTCCTGACCGCCCTGATCGCCGCCCAAATCGTCGGCCGAGTGACACCAGCGACGTATCTCATGCTAGCCCCGCCCGCGTTGGTCATTACGCTGCTGGCATTCGCCCGCCACAGTCTGCTGTTGATGGGGGTGGCCGGGGTCGTCGCATTGCTTGCCAGCCCGGGCTGGCACGGCCTACGCCGGACCGCCATGGCCAGTGTGACCGGTGCGGCGATCTTGGCGGTGACGATATCCGGATCGCTGCTCCTACTAAAGCACTCGTCGGCCGGCGCCTGGCTTGGCGACCAGTTCACCACGTTTAACAACCGGGTCCTGCACAACGTCTCGGGCACCAGATTCGCCGTGGACCCCTCTATCCTGGCCAGGGAAGCCGAAAATACCAAGCTCGGTCACAAGATCGGCGAAGCCCCGATATTCGGCCACGGGCTGGGCTACCCGTACCAGCTGCCGTTTGGTAAGCCAGATTCGTTCACGGCGACGCTGGGCACCACCTACTCCCACAACTTCTACCTTTGGTGGCTGGCCAAAGCCGGCGCGGTCGGCATGACGGCGTTCGCGCTATTCGCGCTGGTCCCGATCGTGCGGGGGCTGCTCAGCGCGTCGACGCCGGCGAAGGCCGCCGCGGCAGTCGCCGTGGCCCTCCTCGTCAATTGCACGGTCGACCCCTTACCGGAGGACGGAGGCGACGCCTTGGCGCTGGGCCTGGCGCTGGGAGCGGCGCTGCAGTTCGCTGTGGTGAGCCGCCGCGCAAGGTCCGAAGACAACGCGATACAACGCGCGAGCCCGTCCTGCGTCACCGGCGCGCGAGCGCCGGCAATCCCGGCATGAGTCCGGCCGAAGGCTCGCTGCGGGTGCTCGCGGTCATTCAGGCACCGGCCGCGCCGGTCAGCCCAGCCGGTATGGCAACAGTCGGCGAATTAATTGGTCACGGTTGGTCGGCCCACACCCGAAGCTAGGTATAGGGCGCGGGGACGAATCGACCAAGACGAGGAACGACCAAATGCCCGTACCACCGACGGGGAGGATCCCCTTCGACGCGTGGCGACTCAGCAGGCGCGGTTTCCTAGCCGCCGCTATCGCCGGCGGATTCGCGCTGACCGCTGGCACACAGCAGTGCCGCGATTCCACCAGCACCGGCGGGGCGGGCCCGGCTGCGATTCGGCCCGGCACGCGCCACCAGCACCCGGGCCAGGGCGCAATCCCCCACAGCAGCAACATCGAAGCTCGTGCTGCCAGCGAATTTCCCCGGCTGGCCGGTTACCTCATCGGTGCCAGCCAAGGTTCGACCAATCCCAACCAACCGGCCTTCCAACAGGCCATCGGCACCACGCTTGATCTGGCCATTCTGGGCTTGTGGTACGGGTGGACCACCGACTACAACACCACCTACCAGCAGGTCGCCTCCCAGATCAAGGCGCACAACCCGAGCATTCTCTTAGGTAACTACACTCTCAACCAGGCTTGTCCGGATAACGCCTCCTCCCCCCAATACGGGTACCTCTACACCAAATGCTCAAGCCAAGTGGGTCCGAACGGCGTCGGAGACTGGTTCCTATACCTCGCCAACGGACAGCACAGTACTAACAACGGCGATGACGCGGCTGGTTACTGGGACGTTAACCTCACGAACCTGGGCACACCGGACGCCAGCGGATACACCTTCATGCAGTGGAAGGCCCACGACGACTCCACCCGGCTCTTTCCCCCCGCGGGCGAGGGATTCGACATCTGGTTCTCCGACAACCTGTGGTATCAATGCGGTGCCGCCGTCGACTTCGACCGCACCGGCACCAACCAGGCTGTCGGCAGCGCACAAGGGAGAACCTGGTGGCGAGAGGGCAATCAGACCTACCTGCAACTAGCCCGATCAATACGGCCTGACTTGATGCTCGTGGTCAATCCCGACAACGACCTCGGTTCCGGCACCTACCCCCCAAACAAAGAAGATGTGTTCACCCATTACGGACATGGTTCCCCGTATATCTCCGGCGCCATCATGGAAGCCGTCATTGGTGAATCATCCTGGTCCTGCGAAAGCTTGTATAGCTGGCCTACGATAATAAGCTGGTATCAAACCATGCTTACCAATCTCGCGCCCCCGCAAATCATCGTGTTCAACATCCACATGACCGCCAACGGGACCTCTGACTATCAGACCATGCGGTACGGATTCGCGACCTGCCTGGTCGCAGGAGACGGCTACTTTTCTATTTCAGAGAACGGCGACTATTGCGATCTGCTGGTGTACGACGAGTTCACGGCGGGCACAGGATCTAATAAATGGCTCGGCACCCCCATCGACCCCCCCCAAACCGCCGCATGGTCCAATGGTGTATGGCGGCGGCGTTTCACCGGCGGGGTGGTGTTGTGTAACCCCCCAGGCAACGGGTCACAAACCGTCAACCCCGGACCGGGTTACACCCGCTTCAGCGGCTCACAGGCACCCAGTATCAACAACGGTGCCGCAGTCACCGGCACCGTGACCCTGGCTGACCGTGACGGGTTGTTCCTGGTCGGCGTACCGTGACGGTTGTTCCTGATCGCCGCGCCGACAGTTTCTGCACAACTCATTTCTCACTGCAGCAGCATACGGAAATCGCCAATCCGGGCCGGGGGACCGTACGAGCCATTCTGGCCATTCGAGGCAGAAGAACGTTATGACCGCCGCGCTCACGCCCCGGTCACTGAATTTTTTGGCCGGGCGCGACTAGACCGGGCACTTCGAGGTCGACGGCGTTCGCCGGCCCGACCAGGAGTTCGACCTCATCAAAACTTGGCCAACATCGACAGCCGGGGCAACCCGAGGGATCTACGTGAACAACATTTGCGGCTCTTCCCGACGTCGACTTGAGGTTGTGACCACGATCTTCCCGGCGTAATGCCGACGCCACGTTCCGGCGGGCGCCGTGACGCGACGAATGGATTGAACTGACTGGTCAAATGTCGGCTTTGACGACAGTGCCGACTGAGCCCACGACCAGCGGCTTGACGATGATCAGCGGGAACCGGTGATACCGACCGACCAGTACGACCGTGCGGACGCCCAACACATCAGGCGGGATGGAAACGGGCAGTCAGGCTGCGAGAACCGTGTAGATGCTGACGGTGACAAATCTGTCGAATCGCGGGCCCGCGCGCTTTGCCGACTGCGCTCGAAGGCGCCGGCACTGATCTGGGATATTGCCGTTCAATCCGATGGCGATCAAAGAACGCACAGGATGGCCGTTGTGGTGGGCGGCGACCGCGCACAGAGCGGGCATAGGCAAGATTTCGCGCGCCCACGCTACCCTCAGCTTGGTGCGGCCGGCCGCGAGTCTACCGTCGCACGCAGCTATGCGACGTTGGGTGCGAGCTGCTTACCGACCGAGCGGTCGGCGGGTAGCCAGCGCACCATGCGATACAGAAACTTCGGATTTCCCAATAGATATCGACGTGTCTTGTGTGGTTCGCGGATCATGATCTCGACCCATTCCATACCGGCGCGTCGCACGACCGTCGACGCCCGCACCCGCGTGCCGGCCCAGAACCCGAACAGCCCGCCGGTTCCGGCGACAAGGGGCACCCGCAATGCCGCACGATAACGGGCGATCCACTGCTCCTGCCCAGGGTTGCCGAACCCGACCAACAGCAGATCCGGTGCGGCAGCGTTGATCAACTCGATCACCGGGCCGTATTCGCTGATATCAAGCCAGCCGTGATGACGCCCGACTACCTCCACGTCGAATTGTCGCGCGACGCCGGCCGCCGCGCGGGCATTTACGCCTTCTCCACCGCCGAGCAGAAAGACACGCAGCCCGGGTGTTGCGGCGAGCAGGGCCGGCACTACGTCGGTGCCGTTGAGGTTGGCCTGCACACGCAAACCGCGGAGTCGCGCCGCCCAGCGCACGCCCGTGCCGTCGCCAAACACCAGGTCGGATTCGTTGATTATGCGCGCATAGGCTGCATCGTCCACAGCGAAGTTCAGGGTGTTCGCATTGACAAAAAAGAGCGAATGGCATGCTGCGCGGTCGCGGATGATGGACTGCAACTCGGCAACAGCCTCATCCATTTTTTGATCTACCACATCAATTCCGACAATTCGGGCAACTCTGCGCATCAGGTCAAGTCCTCCTAATGAGTTCGGGCTGAATCTTGAAGATCAGGTCCAATAACCGATTCGCGACACGATCGACATCGCATCGCTGCGCGTAGTAGCGGGCCGCCTCAACGCCGCGCCGCGCCGCCGTAACCGGGTCGGCCAGCTCGTCGAACACCGCGACCAGCCCAGCGACGTCATCGACACCCAGCGGTGGACAACCCGGCGGCTGATATTCGGGCAGGCCGCCAATCGTGGAAACGATCGGCATGACACCCAGCTGCATCGACATGACTTGCACACCGCTCTGCGAGGCACGGCGATAGTGCGCGATGGAACCCTTCGCGGCCGCCAAGGTGGTGACCACCTCTTGGTAGCGATAGGTGCCTGCGCGCCACGATGTGTGCTTGGGCAGCCGACGATCCATGATGGGGCCGTCGCCAATAAAAACCAGGTTGTCGCCGCGCCACCCGCCGCCGTCTACGTGCCGCTGCCAAGCCTCCAACACCACGTCGACGTTCTTGTATGGATTGAGCCGTCCAATCATTACGAAGTCGCGCCGCCCATCGACACTTACCAGGGCGGGAACCAGCGCGGGGTCGAGGTCGCTGGTCAGCGGAAGCACCCGCACCGGGGTTCCAGTCACGTCTCGGCGGGTGGCGACGGCAGCTGCGACATGGTCGCTGTAGGTGACGGTGGCCGCTGAACCGGCACCCCAGCAGTCGAGCACAGCGGCTTCGTAAGCCGGCCGCTTCCCGTCAGCCCAGTCGTGGGGGCGGTCGTCGTGGACCAGCTGGATGCGTGGCACCCGCCCGGCCAAGGCGATCCAGCGCGGATCGCGCACCAGTTCGGCGATCACCACGTCGGGCCGATACTGCCGTACCCGCCGCCAGGCCGCGAGACTGGGCGGCCACGTCGACGCCGTGCGGAACCGCGGGTCGAGCACCAGCTCATAGTCGCGGGCGGCGTCGGACTCCGGGTGTAGGTCGGAGGTCACCAGCAGCACGTCGGCCCCGCAGCGCCGCAGCGCCTCGGCCTGCACCCGCGCCAGCGACCGCATCCACGGCGACAGCCACAGCACCCGCGGAGCACGCGCGACGCCCTCACGGGGGGTCGCAAAGATGTTCACAGGACCGCGCCAATCGTCTCGACGTAGGTGTCGGTCACTGCCGCCACCGTGTAGCGCGTTCGCATCCGCTCTAAGCCGCGCCGGCCGAGTTCCGGCAGGGCGGCGGGATCGACGAGGATGCGCGCCAACTGATTGCGCCAGCTTGTTACCGAGACCGGCTCCACGACTTCGCACATGTAAACGGGCAGCTGGCACAGGTACTCGGTGACGCGCGTGAGACACTGCCCGAGCAAGCCCTGATTCTTATCCGCCATGATCAGCAACGCGAGCCGGCGCCCGGACGCCAGTGGCAGCACCGCGCCGTGCGCGGGCTTCAGATAGGCTCGGTCTCTTCCGCGACTCACGCCATCACCCCCTGCCTGCGCACCGCGGCCAAGGTCGACCACTTGATTGGGCCGACGGCCATGCTGGTCGCCAGATAGGCGGCAAATGCAGCTGCGCAACGCAGCACCACGTGGTGGTCGGCTAGCAGCAGCGCCACCGCGACACCTGCCGCCAGTGGCATCAGCAGTCGCAGCAAGAAGACCGCTGGGGTGCGGTAGCCGCACTGTCGTCGCAGCCACCAGCTGGAGATCAGCATGCGGGACACTTCCATACACACCAGGGCGATCGCAGCGCCGACGGCCCCATACCGCCCGTCCAGAGCGACGTTGAGCCCGACGATGACCCCGAGTTCCGCGATGGACATCCGCAACAAGAACCCCTGATGGTGACACGCGAACAGACCCTGGCTGAGAGTGCTGCCGACAAATCGGAGTGCTGCGGCGACGCACAGCAATGCCAGCGTCGGTGTACCACGACCAACGAACGCCTGATCGCCAAAGAACCCGATTATGGGTCCGGCGAGCAGACCTCCGATCACCGCAACCGGGGCAGCCAGGAACCACATCAGCTCCACGCTGCGGCGCATAAAACGGGCGAATGCGGCGACATCACCCGCAAACAGCTCGGTGGCCGTCGACAATGTCGCGTTCTGGAAAAACACTGCCACGATCACGGTATTGAACGCGACCGTGACCGCCAATCCGAACACTCCCACCTCGGTGGGGTTGCTCAACAGCGACAGGATGACGCCGTCACAGCGCAAGTACACGGTCGCGAGCACGACCGTACCCATCATCGGCAGCGCTTCGCGCAACAGATCGGCGGTCTCCGGCCACGAAAAGACCGGGCGCAGCGAGACGTTTCTTGACGCTGCCGTGCCTTGAATCAGTAGTTGCAGGGCGAATGGGATGAGTTGAGCCACGGCAAACCAGACGATGTCCGCGCGGGTTGCGACCAGCAAGGCGACCGCCGCCAACATGGCCGCCCGGCTGGCGACATCTGAGAAGGCCACAGCAAAGAATCGGACGCTGGCGACGAACACCGGCTCGAACCGTGCCGTCATTGTCACCATCAGCAGCTGCCCGGACAGCACCACCAGCATCGCTCGCACGCCCGAGTCGCGGTAGACGAGCAATCCCGACCCGACCGCCAACGCCGCAAGGGGCAAGCAGTACACCAACGACAGGCCGCTGTTCAGCCGGACCAGGCGTTCCAGTTGGCCGCGGCCGGACGTCACGCGCCGCACGATGACGGCGCCGATTCCAAGGTCGGCTAGGCTGGCCCAAGTCCCGATGAAGACCACCGCGATGGTGAGCTGACCATAGCGACCAGGGCCCAGATAGCGGGCAGTCATAGACACCGAAACCACTGAGGCCAGCATCCCGAACACCCGGCAGGCCACCTGGATCGCGAACGCATAAGCCATGCGCTTATGGGCAATAGAACCTGTCGTCGATGCGGCTAGCGGTTCTTCAGCCGGCTGCGCGGCTACCCGCGCGCCGTGACTCGCGGACACTCAGTACGCTCCGTCGCTCATCAAGACAGCCCTTACCGTCTTGGCGATGATGAGCAGGTCGGCGGCCATCGACCAGTTGTCGACGTATGACAAATCCAGCCGTACCGATTCATCCCACGAGAGATCTGAACGGCCGCTTACTTGCCATAAGCCGGTAACACCCGGCTTCACCAACATTCGTCGTTTCACGTCGCCGTTGTACTTCGCCACTTCGCGCATCAGCGGCGGCCGCGGGCCAACGACGCTCATATCCCGCCTCAGCACGTTGATGAATTGTGGCAACTCATCAATACTGAATCGACGCAATATTCTACCAATGGGCGTGACCCGCGGATCTTCACGTATTTTGAACATTATGCCGCCCGTGCTTTCATTCAGCGCCAGCAGTGAGTCGATTTGCTTGTCGGCACCGTCCACCATTGTCCGGAATTTGAGCATGGTGAACGGCTTGCCATCGAGCCCGACACGCTTAGATGGGTAGAATACTGGTCCTGCGCTTGTCAATTTAATAGTTACAGCCGATGCGATGAGCAGTGGCGACGTTGCGATAAGGGCTGCCAGAGCGAAGCAAAAGTCAAAAGCCCGCTTCTGGAAGCACTTGGCTTCTTGATATTGCGGTTTTTCGACATGCAATAAAGGAAAACCCGCGACCGGCCGCATAGCCAGCCGTCCTTCCGCGACGTCCATAACCCCAGGCGCGACCACGAGGTCGACGTCCATCGTCTCCAGCCGCCACATCAGTTGCCTGATTTCCTGTACGCCGAAAAGTTCTGTCCCCGTCACCGCCACGGTGTCCGCGCCGCAATCAGCGATAGCAGACAGCGCCTGCGTTTCGTTACCGAGAATCGGGATTTCACGGTCATGCACCATAAGTCTTTTGCCACGAGAAGGCTCATATCCCGGAATACCGACCCCAACCACAACGTAGCCGTCCCTGGGGTTTCGGGTCAGTTCGTGCGCAAGGTGCGAAACCGCCCGGTGATCGCCAATCGCCAATACCCTCGTCTGACATTTGCCATGCGCTCGTTTCTCCGCGAGGTAGTGGCGCGACAACGCCCGGCTGGCCAGCAGCGCGAGTGTGCCCACGGGAAGCGCAACCGCTAAATAGCCTCGAGCCAGGAAAATCCGTGCCAACAAAGTTGCCATCGCAATGGTTCCAAAAGTCCAGAACGATGCGCTCACAATGCGGCGGTATTCGTCGATGCCCGCGCCGAGGATCCGCGTCGATCGGCTGTGGAATATCGCGAGGAACGACATCCAAAGCGCAGCGAACAGCACCGAGAGCGCCGTCATGACCGGGGCTGTATAGCCGGACGTGGCCGGATTCTCCCCGAACCGCACGAACTGGGCCAGCATCACCGATGCGAACACGATCATAGAGTCGCTGATGCGCAGGCGCACCGAATACCGATGCTGCCAACGTCGAGTGGTCTCATGGCCGAACGACGACGGGAGCTCAATGACCGGCGCAGGGCCGGTTGGGCGGGAAAGCGACGAGGTGGTCATGGGGTGTCGACTCAGGTGTTAGCCGCCAAGCCCGGAAGCTGAAAGGGGCGCCGGTAATACCGGGTATCGAAGGCGTACAGCGGGCCCTTGCCCAACTTGTAAGTCCTGCTAGAGATGGCATTGCGTGCCGCCATGGGACGGTCTCCGGATCCACCGCAATGCTGGCGAATACGCGATGCAGTTGGCGAAGTTGGGCATCCGCACGTCACCGGCGGCCAACTTACGCCGTACAAACCGTCTATCAACATGTAGGAGACTTTACATACTATTGTGATGGACTTCTAGCATTTCTATACTTTGGGTATCACCGGCTGTTGGGGTTCGCGGGATCCAGCCAACGGGCTCAGGCCGAGAGATGACGTCGGAAGCGCCAACGGCGGTGTCGTCGCTAATGAATGAACGAGCGATGTGGCATCATGGCGGCGCCCCGGTATGCGTCGAACCTCGCGTGCGAGCCACTGAGAAACTCCTCAGCGCAGATCCCGCTAGTGCTGTCCTGTGCGTGTCGATGCTCGTGCTCGCCGGAGCGACTCAAGCATCAGCCGTGCGACCTGCTCTACCGTGGGCAGTTCGAGCAGTGTGGCGTGGTTGCTGGCAAGTCGTTCCACCGTCAACATTCCTTTGTGAAACTCGTCCCACCCCAACACATCTGCCTCGATATCGGCTGCGCTGTCCTCGCTCACGAACAAGTGCATCGGCACCTCATGTCCAGGCTGCCGATACCCGCATGCGACCTCTACCGCACCGTGCATGTCGAAGTCGTTCAGTGGCGGCGGTGGCCGCAACACACTGGGACCGCTTCGAAGCACCCGAAGCGCACCGCCGGCGTACTTGGCCCATCGCTCACGCGTCGGCAGTTGGCGCAACCGGCTATGTCGCCCTCGCAACGTCAGCTGCGACAACTGCGCCTGCTGGAGGTGCGCCATCGATGGTGCCTCCCTGTCAAGAATGCCCAGCCAGTCGACCTGGTGGCCCGCATCGACAGCCTGGCGAGCAACCTCGTAGGCCACGAGCCCGCCGATGGAGTAGCCGACCAGCGCAAGCGGACCATCCGGCTGCCGCTCGCGAATCGTCGAAAGGGCCTGGCTGGCATGCCGTTCGATGGTCACGGATCGGTCGAACCGCCCGCCCGGCTGTTCGAGGATCAGCACGTCTACCGGCTGCGCGGACCCCCACTGCGCCATAAAGTGTCTCAGGCTCATCGCCGACGGATTATCAGGAAAGATGAAATGCAACGGTGGCAGCCCGAAGTCGCCTTCTGTTCTGGCGGGGTTTCCAGCGTCGATTAACGCGGCGATGTCTGCGATGGTCCTGCCGCTGTCGATGAACGCCGCAAGTGGCAGCGGCACATCAAATGCCCGCCGAACTTCGGAGATCAGCCGGGCCGCCAGCAGCGAATGACCGCCCAAATCAAAGAAGTCGGAGTTGACGTCGGTTACCGGCACGCCCAGCAGAGCCGCCCACAGCGCCGCGACCCGCCGTTCCGTGTCGTTGCGCGGATGCTGATCGCAGGAGCGGACCGTTCGCTGCAGCGACGGTGCAGGCAGTGCCGCCTTATCGAGCTTTCCATTCGCGGTCATCGGGAGCGCGCTCAGATGAACAAGTGCGCTGGGAACCATATATTCGGGCAGGCGGCGGCGCAGCGAACCCCGCGCCTCGGCGTCGCTCGGGCACCCCGGCCCGCCGACGATATACCCGACCAATTGCTGTTCGCCGTTGGGCGCCGCGCGAGCGACCACTGCGGCCTGTTCGACCCCATCCAGGGCGGCTAGCGCTGCCCGAATCTCACCGAGTTCGATGCGATACCCGCGGATCTTGACCTGTTCGTCTGCGCGCCCTAGATACTGCAGCTGCCCGTCTGCGCCCCACCGGACCAGGTCGCCGGTGCGATACATCCGCGTCCCGGGCGCCCCGAACGGGCAAGCCACAAAACGTGACGCGGTCAACCCGGGCCGCCGCAGGTAGCCCACCCCGACGCCGCGGCCTGCTACATACAACTCACCGACCACCCCGGCTGCCACTGGGCGTAGCCACCCGTCGAGCACGAACAACGCCGCCCCGGGCACCGGCGCGCCGATGGGCACCGCCTCTGACTCTGGTGTCAGCGGCGCACTGATCGTGGCGTACACGGTGATCTCGGTAGGGCCGTAGCCGTTGATCATCACCCGCCCGGGCGCCCACCGATCCACCACCTCGGCCGGGCAGGCCTCACCGGCCACCATCAACGCCACCGACTCGAAACCCTCGGGCGAGAGTGCGGCCACCGCCGCCGGGGTTTGGCTTAACACGCTGACGTGTTCGGCGACCAGTAAGGCATGGAGGTCTTCCGGTGAGCGAACCACCGCCTCGGGCACCACCACCAGCCGACCGCCAAACAACAGCGCGCCCCAAATCTCCCACACCGAGAAGTCGAAAGCCAGCGAGGAACACTGCGTCCACACCTGCCCCGGCGCCATCTCGACGCCTACATCCAGGGCGTCGAACAGCCGGGTCACGTTGTGATGCGTGACGGCAACACCTTTGGGAACGCCGGTGGTGCCGGAGGTGTAGATGATGTGGGCGATATCGTCGGCCGCCGGAGGGGGCAACGCCGTGTCGGGTTGGGAGTCGATGCCGGGGTCGGCCACATCGATGACCGGCAGATCGCACCCGCGCAGCCGCTCGACCAACCGCGCGGTGGTGACCGCGGCGATCGGCGCGGCATCGGCCACCATGAACTCAATCCGGGCCGCCGGCACCACCGGGTCGATCGGCAGATACGCCGCCCCAGTTTTGAGCACCGCTAAGATCGCCACGATCGCCTCAGCCGACCGAGAAAATAGCAGCGCCACGCACTCACCCGGGCCCGCCCCCTGAGCGGCCAACAGGTGCGCCAACCGGTTCGCGGCCTCCTCGAGCTCCCGGTACGTCATTGAGCGGCCCTCAAAGGTCAGCGCCACCGCCTCGGGCGTGCGGGCCACCTGCGCGGCGAATAACACCGGAATCGACACCGGCGTCACCGGCTGGGTCAACACCGCCCGGTTGCCCCACCCATCCAGGCGGGCATGCTCAGCCTCATCCAGCAAATCCACTGATGACAGCCGGCCGGTCGGGTCGGCGGTCAGCGCCGTCACCACCCGCTCCAACCTGTCGATCAGCGCCTCGATGCGGGCCGGGTTGAACACATCCGTGCGAAATTCGACCTCCCCGCCGATCCCGGCGGGCTCCCCCCCGCTCCAGCGTTCGGCCAAGGAAAAGACCAAATCCATGCGGGCGGTACGGGTGTCCACCGGCAGCGGCGTGACCTGCAGATCGCCCAAGGCCAGCCCGGCGCTGCGGTCAGCGGCCTGTCCGGCGAAGTTCTGCCAGGCCAACATCACCTGCACCAGCGGGCTGTGGGTCAGGCTTCGGGTGGGGTTGAGCCGCTCCACCAGCATTTCAAAGGGCACGTCCTGATGCTCGTAGGCGGCCAGGCTGCGCCCACGCACTTGGGCCAGCAGCTCGGCAATACTAGGATCCCCGGCCAGATCCACCCGCAACACCAACGTGTTGACGAAAAACCCGACCAGTTCATCGAGCGCTGAGTCGACACGCCCGGCGATCGCGATCCCCACCGCCACATCGGTACTGGCGCTGATCTTCGACAGCAGCACCGCCAGGGCGGCTTGGATCACCATGAAGCTGGTCGCATTGTGCTCGCGGGCCACCCGCGCAACCTGCTGCTGCAGTTGCGACGGCCATTCGACCGCCACCCTGGCGCCGCGGCAATCGGCGACGGACGGGTAGGGCCGATCGGTGGGAAGCTGTAGGCGCTCGGGCATCCCGGCCAGGGCATCTTCCCAATAGGCCAACTGGGCGGCGATGCGGCTGTGGCTATCGGCCAGATCACCCAGCTGCGCGCGATGCCACAGCGTGTAATCGACATACTGGACCGACAACGGGGCCAACTCGGGGGTGCGCCCCGCGCACCGGCCGGCATAGGCCACCCCCAGATCGCGCATCAACGGGGCGATCGACCAGCCATCCGCCGCGATATGGTGCACCACGGTCACCAGCACGTGCTCGTCATCAGCGACGCGGAAAAGCTGCGCCCGTAACGGGATCTCGGTTGCCAGGTCAAAACTGTAGCGGGCCGCGGCGTCAATGGCCTCGCCCTGCCGGCTTCCCGGCCAGCCGGTGGCATCAATGATCTGCCAACCAAAGTGGGCCCGCTCAACCGGGATAACCAGCTGCTGGGGTATTCCCTCGGGCGCAGGGAACAGTGTGCGCAGGCTCTCGTGGCGGCGTACCACGTCGGCCAGCGCCGCCCCCAACGCCTCAGCATCCAGCCGCCCGCGCAGCCGAAACGCCACCGCGATGTTGTAAACCGGCGAGGGCCCGTGCAATTGGTCGATGAACCATAACCGGGATTGAGCAAACGACAATGGCACCACCGCGGGCCGCTCACCAGCCACCAACGGCTCCAGCCCACCCGCCTGCCCGTCAATACGGGGTGCCAACTGGGCAACCGTGGGCGCCTCGAACACGGCGCGCACCGCAAGGTGCGCATCCAGGCCGGTTTTGACCGCGGCGACCACCCGCATCGCCAACAGCGAATCCCCACCCAAATCGAAAAACGAGTCATCGACTCCTACCCGCTCGAGCCCAAGTAACTGCGCGTAGATGCAGGCCAGGACTTCCTCGGTGGGGCTGGACGGGGCTCGGTAGCGATCGGCCTCCTGGTACTCCGGTGGCGGCAGGGCGAGCTTGTCGAGCTTGCCGTTCACCGTCAACGGCAGCGCGTCGATCACCACCACCGCGGCTGGAACCATATAGGCCGGGAGCCGCTCACCCAGCGCGCTACGCATCCCGGCGGGGTCTGCGGTCCCGGTGACATAGGCCACCAGGCGCTTGTCGCCTGGACGGTCCTCGCGGGCAATTACCACCGCCTGCTCCACCCCATCCAGGCCAGCCAGCACTGCCTGGATCTCACCAAGTTCGATCCGATACCCGCGAATCTTGACCTGCTCATCGGCACGCCCCAGATACCGCAGCTGCCCGTCGGCGCCCCAACTCACCAAATCCCCGGTGCGATACATACGTATCCCCGGCGCTCCGGGACCTCCGAACGGACACGCCACAAACCGTGACGCAGTCAACCCCGCCCGGCCGACATATCCGACGCCCACGCCGTTGCCGGCCACATATAGTTCCCCGACCACCCCCGCCGGCACCGGCCGCAACCGTGCATCCAGCACGAACAACGCTGCCCCCCGCACTGGCGACCCGATCGGCGGCGCCCCCGACCCCGCAGTCAGCGGCGCGCTGATCGCCACACCCAACGTGGTCTCCGTCGGGCCATAGCCGTTGACCATCACCCGCCCGGGCGCCCACCGATCGACCACCTCGGCCGGGCAAGCCTCACCGCCAACGATCAAAGTCACCGAATCCAAAGCCTGCGGGGAGAGCACCCCCAGCGCCGACGGGGTTCGGTTCAACACGCTGACCTGTTCGGCAACCAGCAAGGCGTGGAAGTCGTCGAGTGAGCCGGCCACCACTTCGGGCACCACCACCAGCCGGCCGCCGTGCAGCAGTGCACCCCAGATCTCCCACACCGAGATGTCGAAGCCGTAGGAATGGCACTGCGTCCACACCCCCGCCGCTGGCAGGGCTGCATCCAGTGGCTCCAGGCGTTGGGTCACGTTGTGGTGGGTAATTGCCACCCCTTTGGGAACCCCGGTGGTGCCTGAGGTGTAGATGAGGTAGGCGATGTCATCGGGGGCTGGGGCCGGCAAGCCCGTGCAGGGGTAGCTGGGAATGCGGGGATCTTCGACCGTGATAACCGTCAGACGATGCCCGTCGAGCCGGTCGGCCAACCCGACCGTGGTGATCGCTGCGATCGGCGCGGCATCGGCGAGCATGAACTTAATCCGGGCCGCCGGATGCGCTGGGTCGATCGGCAGATAGGCTGCCCCAGTTTTCAGCACCGCCAAAATGGCCACGATCGCCTCAGTCGAACGCGAAAAAAGCAGCGCTACAGACTCACCAGGGCCAGCACCATGAGCGGCCAGCAGGTGCGCCAAGCGGTTCGCGGCCTCCTCCAGCTCCTGGTACGTCATTGAGCGGCCCTCGGAGGTCAGCGCCACCGCCTCGGGCCTGCGCGCGACTTGCGCGGCGAATAACGTCGGAATCGACACCGGCGCGCTCGCCAAATGAGTCAACACCGCCCAGTTGCCCCACCCATCCAGGCGCGCCTGCTCAGTCTCATCGAACACATCATGTTCGGCCATCGGTATCCCGGGCGCCGCCGCGACCGACATGTTCTCCTCCTGACCGAAGCAGCCCGGCCCGGAGCCGAACGCGGTTACCGTGACGCTGGGGCATCCCCATCCAGATGTATACCGATGATACATCTTCAACCCCCTATTACATACTTAAAGTCCTTAATGCTTCGAATGTCAGACTTCAAGTCTCCATTTCCGATCACACCGCATCGCACACACTGGGACGTAAAGCCAGGAACAGAACGCTGCCCAACTGAAGGCCGTGACGAATACAGCGCCGCTTCCCACACCGATCCGCACGCTGCCCGCGCCCGGCAAGGCAACCGCGACTTTAAGCCGAACAGTCCACATGTAACGGCGCCATACTCGCCATCGTCGGCACGCTTACGTGAGGCGGATCTTCCCCAGCACCATTTCTCCGGCATCAATCTCGGCGGGCCACATACGCCGACGGGCGGCCGGTCTCAAGCACCGGGCGGCCAGCCTGCTCCCGCTATGCTCGCATGGAATTGGCGCGGATGGCCACCAACGACTTGACTAGGCCGGCAAACCGCTCGTACCAAATCGTCGATGTGGGAAAGTACATGCGCATCTGCGCGATTCCGATCAGGTCGATTTCGTTGACTTGCGCCTCGGCCTCGGCGCGCGTGTAAGTCCTGATATGCCCGCGGTTCCACTTCTGCGACACCATGATTCGCGCACCGTAGGGCAGCCACTGGAAACCCGGGAACAACCAGTGCGGTTCGACCGGGAAATAGCGATATGGCGTCTGCACCCAGTGACGGTCGGCGTAGTGGTGGACATTTTCAACAAGTCGTTGTCGTTGGATATGCCCGCCGACGTGCTCGAGCAACGAGTTGGAATACACCAGATCGAATTTCTCTCGCCGCATCCCCTCGGGAAGTTGGCACGCGTTTGCTCGTACGAGCGTCAGGGTCGGATCTTCGCTCTCTAACGGCATAAGATTGACGATGGTCAGCGCAGCAGGACGGACCGGAGCCATCCGCCACGACATGGGTGTGCCGCCGAGGTCCAGCACGCGCATCTCGGAGATTTCTGGGAACACCTCCGAAAAGCGCACCCAGCGACGTGCGCGGGCGCGCCCGGACAGCGAAGTCGGCGAGTCAACGTCGGTGACACGATCCCTCAGCGTCTTGGTCATTAGTACAGGTCACCTCTTCTCTGTGGACTCGTTACGAACTGTTAGCACGTTCTAGCTGTCACGCTTACGAGGCGTTCTCGTCGACCCGTCGGAGTCCGAACCGCTTGTGGCGCAATAGTCGGCAGGGCCGAAAACAGAGGGTCTCGACATGAGGGTGATGGTTTGCTCCATCACGAATTCGACGACGCTTCGTTGGGGCCTGAACTAGTAGCCCCCGACCTGTCATACGTTGGCCGGCTCATTTGGGTTGGTCGGCAGGTACACGATGGCCGGCTGATATCCGGGCGGCGCGTGTCCGTTTGTTGGGAATCCAGCGGGCGCGGGGTATTTCGTGGTTGGTGGCGGGGACGCTGGAACCGGCCCATATCCGGCTGCTGGCGGGCGCGGCATCACCCTGAGACGTGACCCATACTTGACAGCAGCGGCGCCAGCGCCCATCGCTGCCGCCCCAGGCAGGCCGCTGACCATGAATGGGAATCCAAACCCGGCACCAAGATCGGCGCTCGCCAACGAGGCAGTTCCCTGGGCCAGCGTCGCCAGCGGAGCCGACCCCAGCATCGGTGCTGTCGCGGCCCAGCCCCAGGTCGAAGGCACTGACAATCCGCCGACTGAGGTCGCGGCACCCAAGCCCGCCAATGCGCCCAAGTCTGCAACACCGCCGACGCCGCCCAGCGCGCCCTCGGCAGCCGCCCCGGCTGCCCCGGCCGCCGCGTCCGCCGCACCTGCGGCAGCACCCGCGACGTCTGCTGCGGGTGCTGCCGCTGCGGTGAGGGCATTGTTTATCGGCGTCGTCATGACCGTCGCCAGGGGCGACATCACGGTGCCCAACATGGAAATGCCAGCCCACGCCGGCATAGTGAGGTATTGCGAAGCCAGACTGGATCCGATGCCGGACGAGTTCAGAAGCCCTCCGAAGGGCCCAGCCGCGGTAGTCACCCCGGTGGAAGACCCATCCACAACCCCATTCAGGACTCCCGAACCTGCCGATGTCGACGTCGACGAACCGGGTGAGGCAAGGTTTTGCAGCGTCGTCGGAAGCGTGGAGACCAGCTTTGACAGCGAGGTACTGGTCGAATTGCCGGCGGAGCCGCCGGTCGAGGCGCCCTGCGCCGCCAAACCGGCAGCGTTGGTGGTCTCCGGGGCTGCAGTGAACGGCGTCACCTTCGCGCCGATTACCGCCGAACTCGCAGCGTAGCCGTACATTGCGGTGGCGTCCTGGGCCCACATTTCGCCATATTCGGCCTCGGTGGCCGCTATTGCCGGCGTGTTCTGACCAAGAAGGTTGGTCGAGACCAAGTTCGCCAACTGGACGCGATTAGCCG
>Ga0335071_10001202_pt1 | contig 28006 bp, 28 predicted proteins | sample Lox_Sample_15_FD_206724 | JGI IMG/M metagenome (GOLD analysis project Ga0335071, IMG submission 206724) | Soil microbial communities from Loxahatchee National Wildlife Refuge, Florida, United States - Lox_Sample_1.5 | ecosystem: Environmental > Terrestrial > Soil > Wetlands | place: USA...
AATTTCCTCCACCTTGAGTACATCCGATATATTTAATGATCCATATTGATGAGGATAAATGTCTCCTGAACTTGTCGTTTCATATCTCAGATTAGACAGCTTGGCAGAATTGATATGTAACAAATGCACTTTGTCATGTTCCGCATAATACTTGTTTCGCACTCTAGTATATTGTAGCTCATTAGAAGAAAGATGAATATATCCGTCTCGTTTATCAAGTTTGGATCCGGAAAATATTCCCTCGGATAGGAAAGACTTGAATTCCTGTTTAGTCAGAATTTTGTAGATGTTTCTGCTCATTGAAATGTGTCCATATAATCTAAAAATCATTTTCGGGGGCGCCAAGCTCCCCGGGCCCCCCAGAATAGAATCGGAAACATGTGAGGGGTCCGGGGAAGCGAGCGAAGCGAGGGTCCCCGAATCATTTTGACAAGCCATAAGCTCATGCTTTTGACTTTTCCAGACTTAAACTGATTTTGTCGGCTATCTTAAATCCATATTAATAATGTCCGACAAGTGTCCTAATTTAAGACAATTCGTTAAAAATACCATCCTTCCCAGGGAATTAGAGAACAATGTTGCGATACTGGATATGTATACGCAAATGTTGTTTAATAATGTTAACAATTACGATTCGAATGATGACACGGATGATGCATGGTTCCGAGAGGTTATAGCAGACAGTTCTCCTTGCCCTGGTTGGATGGATACGCGCTGGTATATGACACTGGACCAAATATCGGATGAAGTTATCGGTGAATTGAAAACGGCTCTAAATAATCATAATATCGAATACTAATACATTTTAGAATCAAAATCATATTCGAAGCGAGACTTCGAATATTTTATACGTGTTATTTCCCTTCATGCAGAAGAGAAATATGATAGTTTCACAAATCATCATCAAAAATTCCCATCTCTGCCATTCTTCTGCGACGCTGATTGATTTCTACTTGTTTTTCCAATTTGGATATTTGCTCTAATTTTTTCGGATCAGAGGCTTCCAATTCCGCCCTGGCTATGATCTGAGGATCAATTCCATCTGGAGTTTTCGGAAGAGCCGATGCTAGAGCTGTCATAAAAGATGATCCCTGCAGCTTGATGTTCTGTATTTCATTATATGTTTCGAGTGTAGATTTTCCTACCTTTTTATCTGCGGCAAATGGAAGAGTTATCAACTTTAACGGAAATGAAATAATTGTCCTCAAACTGAAAGCGTTAGGATCATCCTTTACGCTCACTTCTCCATCAGAATTAATTAGCATTTTGAACTGTTTTCGAGATTTATCCGTGCACCAATAACAGTATTTTCCGTCATTCTTTAGCAACAGTTCTATTATCAATTCTGTTATCGGATTGATTCCTGCCTTCATCACTTCTTTTGTAATAACTGGAGTAAGTTTAGAAACAATGTACTCGCTTGTCAGTTTATCAACAGTAAATGGATGAACATCAATCAATATATTGTTTGTTGTATTATTGATAGTATTGTTAGTATTGATATTTACAGTTCCATTATTTATGATAACTGTTTGTTTTGATTCTTCCTTCTCGATTATGAATTTACATTTCTTTCTATGTTGAACAAGATTTCCTCTTAACGAAAAAATATGACCGCAATCACATCTGTGCTCTTCATACTCGGGTTTCAATCCTTTATTCCTTTGAATTTGAAGACAATATTGGGCGGATTTTTGATGCAATTTTAGAGATCGACTCGTGGAAAAATATTCCCCGCAGTATTCACATTTACGTGACATACCAAAATGAATTATGTTATGCAGACATATTATTTAAGTATCATTACAATAAATATTCTTGACATATTAATCAAGACATATTGCATTTTTGATGGCAGAAATATGCTTGCATTTTATCAAGACATATTTTTCCCAATATGCTGTGTGTGTCGATAAACCCTACTTCTATCATAAAAGTCCATACAATACCATTTTTTACAGCTCACGGTTGCGAATACTTCAATTTTTAGAGATAGATTTGAACAATCAAATCTATTCGAATTATCTGGGTAATAATCTTTTCTTTGGACGATAATTTTCATCATCTGAGTAATCATCATCTAAATCATCTTCCCGTATGTGCGATTTAATTTGTGGTTTTACAATTCGGGAAATGAAATTAGAATGTGAAGCGGTAGGCGCGAGAGAAATACTTTCTCTTGGTTGTTCCGCATATTTTGCCTGTTTCATTTCAATAATTTCTCGCACCTCCTTTTCTGGAACTTTAACTTCTGCAACTTTTTCCTCCATCACTTTCTCCTCTTTCTTTTGCTCCTTTCCTACCAAGAGGATGTTTCCATCATTCACTGAATCTTGAATTGTACGAAGTCTAACACCAGGCCATTTCAAATCCGCGGTTTGAGGTCCCCAACGTGTGTTTAGATCATCTTTCAGCTCATTCTTATCAGGAATTGGCAATCGGGGGAAATTCTCCCGAAACCATTGCTGAAATGTAGAATAAATTTCCGCAAGAGATAGTGCCTTGTGTTCCTCTTCAATAATGTTCTCCTTGACGAACTGGAGAACAGAGTCATTGTTCTGCTTGTATTGTTCCGTTGCTTCAGTCACCTCTGTTGGAATTGGTGAAGGACCACTGACAAAAACTTCTTTGAGGATCTGAATTAGCAGCCACATGAATGGTTGTCTCATATTTGGCAACTTCTCTGCAAAATTCGGATCTCTATGAAAAATTTTAGCGGCAAACTGATCTTCCCAGGTTTTCGGAACTTTGCTAGAATCTTTCGGAAAGCAGGCTTCAAATGCCAAGACCAAAATTCTGTTCCATACTGCAGGATCGTTACCGCTAAGCCGCAGAAGCTTATTCGTGATGACCGCCAACTTGAACATTGGCTTAAATTCTCTTCCATCCGAGAATAAAGCTCGGGAATAGATTGAATCGTTTCCCGTAAACTCCTTGATAATACCGGAATTGATCACCTCTCCTTTATCAGGTTCCTGCAAACTTCCAAAACGAGCCCCAACAGAGCGAATAACTTCTGGAGCAGCTGCACTCGATTGACCTCTCTTTCCCGTGACCAAAGATGTCGGAAACTTAACCGCATATTCTCCAAGTGTCTTTTCGAAGAATTCGATAGTTACAGATTTTGCATTATCGCCGAAGCCAACCATGTTGAGGAAAACCTTGTTGAAATTTCCACCCTTCAAGACCTGCGCGGCATATTCCAAGAAGAATCGTCTTAATTTCGGATTGGGAAACACCTTGATGAAGAAGTCCTTGACTTCCAACACACGCGGATGATCATCGGTAAAACTTTCATAATCATATCCGGTAGTCTTTGAAATATAATCTTCCGGTCTACCCTCTCGGAAAGTCATTGTCGAAATATCAAAAACTCCATTGTTGAATCCCAACAAATTAATGTTTGAGTCAAGATGTTCAATAAAGTCGAACGTTTCGTCATGAAAAAAATCCACCGTTTCCCTCATAATGCTATCCTTAAAAGGAGCCGAATTTAAACTCTTGATAAGATTTCTAATAGCTTTCAATTTCGCCTTTGAAGAAGACGCGTCAACGTCTTCATCCAATTCATTGAGCTCTTTCTTTGCCTTCTTCTCTTCCTCCTTGAATCGAGGAACTAGATCCGATCTAATCTTCTTTCTCAATTCGATAGCTTTCCTGATTCTATGCCAGCGATGACCGCGAAAAGAATACCATATTCCTTTTTCCGGATCGGCACAGACGAATCTATTAGCGTAGAGATCGTACAGCATTTCCGCCAGACTTGTATGCCCTCCATTGAGCACATCATTGATTCGCCCTCCAGATCGTTTCTTTTTCCATTCTTCATATTCGACCGGAGAATCAATAGACGCATAATGACGCAAAGTTCCGATTGTAAAGCAGTTCCTTCTAGTCATCTGATTCCATTCATAGACGCAACGAGCTTCATCTCGATTGGGACGATCGGCCAATTGTGTAAATGCTAACCAGAGGTCAAACGCCTCCTGAGTTCCATCCCCGATATCATACAGGCAAAATCCCATTTGCATCCAATCATCATGTTTATCAGATCTCCATGCGGCAATCATTGGCATCAACTCTTTTGCCAGTGTTACCATCTCGCTAATGTTGACATTCTCATGCTTGATTGTCCGCTCCTTGGCTGTACTCAGTTTAATTTCTGATGCCCATTCTAGGTTCGATTTGAGCTGGACAATATCTCGATCACGATTTGCCGGATGAATCGAGAGGATACGTGGAAGATAATATTCCCATTTATCTTCCGGGATATCCATCACCTGATCGAGAGAATCATAAATCTTCCAGCCATCCATCGACTCGGCAAGTGATGTTTCATCTCCGTCCTGATCTAGGACGGTTGTCAGTCGATAACTACCAGCCTTTTCACTTTTACATCCTCCATACAGGAGCCAAAATTTCGAGCAAACTTTTCCATCCAGGAATTGTCCAGATTCCTGCACATCCAAGCGGGAAAATAAACCAGGATGTTCATCATTTAGAATCCTTTTAACTCGGGGAAATATATGCAAATCATGATCACAATTTCGAATCCACATTCGCGGGAAATGAAGATGAAAGCCACCCTTCACCTTATCCCCGGAAATATAGGGCGCAGTCTTTTCAAGAATAAAGCATACGGTATTCCGAGCTCGATATTCTCGGCAGATCTCTTTCAATACCCTCCGATAAACCGCCGCAACAGTCTTTACTTCATCAAGAGTATAGAGACGCTGTTTCAGATCTTGATTTGGATCAATTTTTGTTTCCAGGTCAACATCAACCAACAAGGGCAAATATTCATTCGGTCGCTCGGAAATTCCGGAAAGAAATGTGACACCCCTTCCTTCATCTTCAGCTTGCTGATATGAACTCAAAGTAGAACAATACATTTCCCAGAATTCTTCCAGATCATTCCGCTCAATTCTAAACTTCCCCGTGTACGGAATGCATTGAGATACAAAATTATAGTAGTCACTCCCGTTCTCTCGAAATTCCGACAAGAATGCCCATAAACGCGGATCCATCCGAGTTTGAGCTGATTGGAACATACCTAGATTTCCTTTAAATCCTAAATTTTCTGTTGACTATAGAATCATTTAATGCTTGCAACAGCAGTTGATATTTTCTCGTTCAAAGCGGCTATTTTATGCTCTCTGTGCTAACAAGAAAATTGCCCTCTTCAGAATGATAAATATTCAAGATCAAAATTCTCTTCATAGTTTGAAGAGAATTCGGGGGCGCCAAGCTCCCCCGTGCCCCCAGAATTGATGGGGAAACATGCGGGGGTCTGGAAAAACGAGGATCCCTGAATATATGACTTGTATGAGCGGATTAAGAAATGATCCTCATCAAATCTGAAATGAGTGTAGTGTTTATAGGGGCGGTCATATTCCTTTGAAAATATTTGATAATCCGAAGAAATGCGCGTTTTTTGGCGGAATTAAAATTTTCATCGATAAGACGATCATCCTGATAAAATTCATACATACAAATCTCTCCACGTTCACCCCATTCCTTACTTTCTCCGTTTCTTTTTCCTCTCTTGTAAAATTCGCATATCATAGGCCGTCCATTCTTGTCCCAACATGTACGATTTCCTTCCCTCTCTCCGTTTGAGCAAAATCTTCGCTCGTAAAGATGTCCATTTTCATACCAGGTTTTATACTCTCCCTCTATGCCTCCTTTCCGATAAAATTTGCATGTCCAGATCAAACCATTTGGATGCCAGGATTTGGCATTTCCATGTATCTTGCCGTGCCAATACGTTTCCTGTTCGTGCAACTGTCCATCATCATACCATTCCGTGCGTTCTCCTTCCAATTTTCCATTTTGACGTAATTCCCGTCTCCAAATCTCTCCATTTTTGTGCCAATATTCAGATTTTCCTTCCAGTTTTCCATTCCGGTAAAATTTTCTCGACAGAATCTGACCATTTCTATACCAAGATATGCTCTCTCCATCAATTATTCCGTCCTTGTAAAATTTCAGAGATCTTAGTTGTTTATTGGAATACCATTCTTGCAACGGTCCATCTGTGCAACATTTTCGAGTCGGGTTGAAATGTTGTTTGATCCGACTAGACATGAATTATCGAAAATGAAGTGATATCATGCCGATGTGAATAAAATTCAATTTATATTCAGTAAACCGCAAATTACTCACCTGTCCATCTATTTTGATTCTTTTCAACTCACATCACTGCCCACCCGACGAGACCATTGTAATTTAGCATGAAATTTCGTAGGTTTACCATCGTTCATCCGTGGCGTGCGATAAATTCCCCAAACATCCAGAATTGAATGGAAAATTGCAAGTGGTCACAAATTCACTTTCTGAAACTATATACGACATTTATGATCAGATTAGGAAATGATCTTTGCCAGATCTGAAATGAGCATGGCATTTACCGGAACGATCATGCGTTTCTGGAAACGTTTAATAATTTGGAAAAGTGATCGTTTCTTAGCGGATGTAAAATTCCCATCTATCAGCTCTCCGTTTAGCCAAAATTCCTGAGACCAAAGCTTTCCATTTTCCATCCAAAATCTGCATTCCCCTTCCCGTTCTCCATTTCTATAAAACTCCAATTCTCGAGTTCTTCCGCTCTCATAATGTTCTTTTCGTTTACCTTCTCTCAATCCATCTCGATAAAATTCCTCAAACCAAAAATCTCCATTCTCATGCCAACCCTGACGCTTCTTTTTATATTGTCCATACAGATAAAACTCTTGCATATGAGCCTGTCCATTTTCATACCAAGTTTTTCGTTTTCCGTGCAGTGCACCATGTTTGTAAAATTCTTGTGTTTGAAGTTGACCATTTCCGTGCCATTCTTGCCGATTTCCATCAAGTAGTCCGTCACGATAAAATTCACATCGGCAAAGCTGACCGTTTCGATACCATTCTTCGAGATCCCCTTCGCGCTTTCCATTGTTGTAAAATTCCCGCCGCCAGAGTCGTCCATCGGAATAGTAAAATTTACGTTCTTCGAGTTTATGAAGCTTGTCAATCTTCGGTTTCGGATACTTGCTGATGAACGGATTGAGCATTGGAAAATGATTGGTATATTCACCGAACATATGAAACTCAATTTAATCATCAATCACGCAAATTTCCATCCGAGAACATAATCGGCATGCAACATAAGGTTTCTTGTTAGTGAGCCGATCCAGATTTGAGTTTTTGAAGATGATGTTGTCAGTGTACAATGCGCTTCAATGATGTGATCTCTATCTATTTCGATAAGTGGCTCGTCGGCATTCATGTTCAAAAGTTCCTTATCGGACAACTTGACTAAATATAATTTTCGTTCTTGCAGTGCTATTGTCGGATCGTCAGATATCATGGGAGCAAGAATATATCGAATAACGTCCAATTCGATATTCTTCTCGATTCCGGCATCTATTGTTGAGGTTATTAAGGCTGCTTGAAAATTTATGTCCGCATCTCTGTAACGATTCATAGAATCGGAAATTCGCGATCCTATAAGATGTTTAGCAATGTCAATTCTGCACTGATTATTTCCGCGAACAAGCGCCAGATTACGTAGCTCCACATCGGGCGATGTTATGATGTAAAACGCTGCTATAGGACACCATGTTCCAATGTCGAATTTATAGTTTGTAAGCTCTGATGAAATTGAGCAGCACTGTTCCTCTAAACGACTTCCGCGACTAAAATATGTTGTTAACCGAGGAGAAGGAGACATGTTCGGAAGAACGGAATATCGAATAGAAAGTTTGATACGTCGGCTCATCGATTGTAGGTTCAGACTGAATTTATCATTTCCTGATTCTACTTGAACATTCATCGCAGTGAACCATGGTCCATGAAAAGGCAAAACTTGGTCTCCAATCGACACGTTAAACCCTCCATTATGGGCCTGTAAAGTTTCAGGAAACAACATGATATAATTTAGCAGGTTGGGAATTGTGCAAATCGAATTTTCACAGTACTCTATTGTGACGGAACTGTTCAGAAGGACATGACTTAATTCAGTAAAAGTTAGAAATATTCCGCATATTACACTGTCAGCAACTTGTTCAGGTCCGCAGCTCGCTGTTAGCCAACCCGGACGATAATATGAAACGTGATGAAAATCGACCACTTTCCAATAATCAAATGAATCATCCAGGTACTCCTGGAGTTTCCATGATTTGATTCGTCGGTAACTCTCAAGACATTCATCGGTGTAATCAGAAACTACTGTTGTGGCAAATTCTTCAAGTGTTTTTTCCTGATAGGATTGTAACGATTCGGACATTCTGCATTGGTAAGTATTTTCCCGTATGAAATCGTTTAATATTCTTTTCATACCAGAAAAGAATTGTTTATGAATATTAGACAAAGCTATAGTCTGTGAGAATAATTTTCATATTGAATCGATATATCATATAGTTCGTGGTAAAAATTCCATGTATGAAGTATGGCAAATAGTATCCGTGATTATCTCTTTAGGATCGTCATAAATATAAATTTTAGGTTTCGCATTGGGAGCGATATATTTCCCGACTCCAGCTTCTTCGAGCTCTTTGATTTGAACACTATCCAGAGTAATAACATTCTTTGTTAGCTCACAAAGAGCTCCAACAATTGCAAAATCGTTAATTCCTGGTCTGATGACCAGTTTCATGTGTCTGTTGGCAAGAAGTCCGTCATTTTCAATGGGAAACGACCTGCTCATAAATTTGCGCAACCACCGATTGGGTTTTGATGATTGTTCCTTTTTCTCGGCTTCTTTTCGATCCGCTTCTTCCAAGATTTTCTCAAGTGGTGAAATCTCTGAATTCTGAATAGATAATGTTTCATCGAATGTTCGCGGGCATTTGGTAAGAATACGTTTCCGCAAATCCTGACGGCCATCTTTTCGATCGTTATTCGCGGTTCTTATTGTCTCCAAAATCTTGGTTGAATTTTCAGCCTTTTTATGAGACCACGATAATACTTCGTCAACTGCCGCTCCAATTCTAGCCTTGGTTTTATGAGCTCCTATATCTTCCTCGAGATTACCAGTTATAGTTTTTGTTATTAATTTTTGCCGAGCGGCATCTGCTATTCTGACATCAGATTTTCCATCCTCATTTTTTATACTATTGACAATTACATGATCTGAAAGATCTCCATATCCCTTTTCGCACAATTCACGAAGCGTATCTGCAGACAGTCTATCTTTTATTCTTTGTAGGAAAAGCTCGGTCATTTCACGGTCAATATTAATGATGTTAATTTGTGTGTTGGTAATATTTGTGATATTGTTTGTAATGTTATTTGTCACATTATTTGTTATATTGTCTGCGATTTTACTGCTTGATGACGATGAATGGATTGTACATTTTTTCTTATGTAGTTCAAACTTGTCCTTGCGATTTGAACTAAATCCGCAATCACAAACATGAATATTTGACTGGGGATTCAATCCCAATTCACGTTGTCGTGTCACACATTTAGCACTGAGCTGATGACGAGATAAATTTCTAACATTCTGTATAATATTGTTACAATATTTGCACGTGATCGAAGCCATACCTATATTGGTTGAATATTTATTTTCTTAAATCAATATATCTGAGAACTTCTGCATATAAAATTTCTTATATTTCGCTCTATAATGTCGACATTTCTCAACATTTGGAAGTATACCTCCAAAACTCGACTCTCCCCACATTTTTAATAACTCCCTCTTTCTCCCCATATAATTAGTTCCAAAAAAATCGACTCTCCCCACCTTTTAGGATTATTCCTCCAAATCTCGACTCTCCCCATATCTCCCAAATTGTGTGTGTGTGTGTTGATAAATATATCAATACAAATCATATCCTACTCTATAATTTATTGAACACATCATATATTAATGGAATACAGTCAATCATTTGTTCTATTTTCGAATGTTTTACACAAACATTGAATGGGATAGGGTGATTTTTGCACCGAACAGATAGTTATTAGTAATTTCTAGCAATCCAAATGAGTTTTTGCTGTAAATATTCTTTTCAAATTATGAAGAGAATATCAACCCTTGTTATTTCCGTAAATTATAATTCAAATAATGTGTAACGTTTATCAAATATGTATCCAGATATAAATACAATCGGAATAATTGTTTGTTGGATACTTTCTATCATTGTTATTCTGGCCTCATTCAATTACTTTTTTATTTCCAAACGAAATGATCTGGTGCGAAAAATTAGTCCCAAACCATCTGTCCAAAAAGGCATTTATACCTTTTTCGGAATTAGTGCTGTTCTGTATCTATTGATCAAGATATTTTTTCATTATCGTTATGTCTCCGAATCTAATTTCTTTTAGTGCGGATTGAATTCTTGACCGAATTCAATTCGAATATGGCCGCGACGATTTGGTCTACGGTTGAACGAGCAGCATCTGATAAGGCAGTAACTCAGCCTCTTCCGCAAGTATCCATTCCGACTCCATTTCAAACTCAACCAATTAATTGGGGTCCTCGATGGGAATTTCCGACTCCTCGAGATTCTCTACACATTGAGAATCTTTATCCTCCGACATACGGTCCACTTCCATATGCTCTAGCAACAAGTCCAAGAGTGGTTCCGCAAACTTCATATTCATTTAACAGTATTGCAAATCAGTCAACCGGAAATATGGAAAAAACTTGTCCCAGTTATCCCATACCGCTAAGAAATTCAATGGAAACCTATAACACGAAAGATGGAAAACACTTTGGAGGATTTACGGAATTCAGTCTCCGAGATATTCCGAGCTGTGGAGAGTTAGATGGTCCATACATGAATTTTATGGTCTTTGCAACTCAACCATGGGCAAGAGCATATGTCCAGCAGAGACCAGAGCTTCTAACAGCCGACGGGCGAAATGCGGTATGGTCGAAACCCATTCCTCGTTGGATAGAGGAAAGATTGAAAGGACACGATGTTTCGGAACAGCGGGAAGAATCACAACCTGTGACCTGGTAATTCGGAAATATAATTCAATGTTTCAAACATTGAATATAACTTGTTTAATCATAAATAAGTATCGAATCATTCTCGAGAGTGGTTTTCAGTGTTTTAGTAAAAAGTTTTCGAGGACTTTTTCCAATACATTCTCTACTATCAAAATTTACGGACCAGGTCCAAATGTTAACTCCACTCGTATAGTCAAACTCTAGAACCGGAGGAATTGCCGTCAGAAGGCGAACTTGCTTCTCTTCCCCATTTATATGCACTTTGGATATTCCCTTATTCATCGAGAACTTGATATCGTCTCCATCTCTATCATTGAAATGAGCCATGATAATTGCTTCTCGTCGATTCTTCTCAGTATGGACGCGTCTGACCTCTAATATCCGAGACTCTATTGATTTTGCAATCTCCATTTGTCGATTGACAATTGCCTGCAAACTATGATCATTTCCGATATAGGTGTGAACCATCGGGGAAAGATTTAGCATATCTTTCGTGTTCATGAGGGACATTCTATCGGAAAGTTTGATCAGTTTTTCCAGATTATCCAACGCAGCATTGACGCTCTCCGTATGTTGAAAAACCAGTATTTTGCTGGAATTTTCACCCATGATTGCTGTGATGGTTCACGCTGAAAATCAAAGTCATTTTCCGAATAAGTTATTCCATGTTTAATGAAACTAGTAATTTGGTTTGTCGCTTTCTTTCTCGGCGTCTTGATGTTCTACGTCTCACCGTATCTATCTTGCAATGAGTTCCGGAAGACATTCGTCCAAAATGACCTCCCAAAGATGGCTTCCATGCATCATATTTCAAAGTGTTGTGAGGACCTTTTGTTTTCCGCGTGGGTAACTGTCCATGTTCGTCCCTCCACTTTCTGGAAATCATATGAATACGATTAGAGTTAAGCAATTTATCGTCCATTAGATATTGATATAATATATTGCTTATATTAGAAGCGGAAAATAAATTGAACACTGAATGTTCAATTTATCTTTATTTGATGAGTTGTTATTCTTTGTTTGATGGTTTATTCCAGAGAACAGGATTGATTGACAATATCCTGAATCACATCCTTTATCAGATCATGCTGATACCATGCGCTGAGTAATGGATGCTCCAGGCATTGTTGAGCAGTCATCCGCTTTTGCGGATCGACAACGAGTAATCGGGAAATGAAGTCTTCTGCATCCGGAATTTTCGGAACATCGTCCGGATATGAAAAATCTACTGCGCATATATTCTTTTTCAGGTTCTCCATCGATTCTAATCGTTCTCCGCGTTCCCCGAATGGAACGGAGTCGTAGAGCATTTCATAAACACACACTCCAAAAGACCACATGTCAGTCGGAAATGAAATTTTCTGATATTCATGGCTGATCATTTCCGGTGACATAAATTCGCTAGTTCCTCTGCTACCTATGAACATATAAGGCAGCTCAAATGACAGTCCAAAATCTGCCAACCTGACATGGAACGGAGACATTCCGTCAATCAGGATATTTTCAGTCTTAACATCGGCATGAACAATTCCCTTGGAATGACAGAATGCCAACGCCTTGGCAATCTGTCCAATCGCGGAAATTTTTTGATCTAGCGAAAATTCACATTTTCCGAACAATTCGCCCTCGGAATAGTATTCAAATAGTATTTGATGGTAGTTCGAGTCAGAATTGTAGGTGTGAGAAATTCCTCTGGCAATATTCGGATGAAGGAAATCCGGCAATTCGGTCACCTTTGCCTCCATTTCATGAAAATGGGCGTCATGAATGGTCTTAGCGGCATATTTTCTATTGTCACATTTAATCAAATCGACTCTTCCAGAACTTCCGTTTGCAATAAACTCACAGTGAGTGTAACCTTCCGGCAGGAGAGATTGAACGAGATCTTTGGAGGCCATTTTCGAGGACAATGAAGTGTGTTTGAACATTGATCAATGTTCAAAAAGTCAATTTATTCCATCTCATTCTCTCGACTGAACAAGTTGCCATCGATGTCCATTCCGACAAGAGGCATCTCTGCTGATATTGTCCGAAACTTTAACGGCTAATTCTCCACATGCGGGACATGAATAATAAGATGTTCTTATAGGAACATTATTTTGGTTGGAAGGCATCGGCGAAGGTTTTCCCGAATCTCCAACGACTTCAAAAGCGGAACGATGGGAGTCTTTCTGTTCTGGCTGGAATCGTGGTTGATTGCTGAGAGGCTGTTCCGGAAAAGACGAACCTACCCTCCAGTCCCGAGAAGCCGGAGGACGAATGGCTGATTGAGTATCAGGAGCTCTTCCCCCATTTGTATCGGTAAAAGTTTTGGGAGGAAATCTGCCTGCATTGACTTGTTCGGCACTTGGCTGCCTCATTGGTGGTCTCTCGACGGGTGGTTGTGGATTCATATTGTAATCTCCGGGAGCATATTGAAGATATTGATTCTCATCATAACTGCCGCCAAGGGCATATGACATATAATTAGATGGTTGATGCGGATTGATATTTCCGGTATGCCGACTATTCGAATTGTCCATGAGAATTTTGAACCATCATCTTGAGTTTAAATCTGGTTAGAATACCATAAATTCAGACCTTCTGTAATTGTAATACATTATATTACAATTGTGACTAACCGTGAATACTATCTTCTAAATTTGAGAAATAGAAAGAATGCTAGTAGGATGATCAGCAATATTCCGATAGCAACGAGTCCAATCGGGGAAGATGATTGCTGTAATTTGAGTAACTTTGCCATTACATTCTTCGGGGCTGGCCGTAACACGTTAAAATTTCCTGATAAAGTAGGCAAATTGTTCTGAGTTACCAAAGGATTCAAACTTCCTTCCAAAACTCCATCTTTGATTAGAATTTCCGTACTTGCCGCATAGTAGGTGGCAAGATCGAGAATGAAAGCCTTTCTGGGTTTTGTCAAACTATCGGGAAGAGTCGGTAACGGAAGATGTAGAGTGTTAAACAGTTCTGGAATTCCGCACACGATATTATTTTCCAAATCACATCCCGGTAGCCAACGCTGCATTCGGAAATATCCGCCATCTCCCCATCCCTTACCCCAAGAATTTCGAATAAGCCAAAATGGTGTTAATACTCCTGCCTGAATTTCTTCTCCCCAACCTACTATCACCACCGCGTGTCCGCCCAAACGATTTGTGTCTCGTATCGGATGAGTATAGACCTCCCATGATGGGTCGAAATCATAAAAATCCTCATAAATAAACATACCCGCACATATCGGTCCGAATTTTGCAAGCTCGTACATTATATTTTTCTCTCGTTCATCTTTCCGATCAATGGCTAGACGATAAACCTTTTCCAGACGAAAAGTTCGCTGCGCTTGTTTACTTTTGTAACATCCATTAAATGCAAGGGTATGTGTTGGATCTTCTACCTCTTCGCAAGTGGGAATATCTGTTCCGGATGTCAAGATGTAATTTGGGGCACAACTCGTAGTCGTTATTCCGACTAAATAAATGAACTTTGCTGCATTTAATAACGTATCTCCATGACATGCCCGAACTTTATGTGCTTGTATCTCTTTCTTGTTGCGTTCTTCCACCAGTTCACGAATTTTGCTTAAATTTCCTTGCAGTTGAATGTACTGTGATCGAATAAGATCATCTCCCGGTTGCAATAACGGACAAATAACTGCATCCACCGCGGTCAATTCAACCTGCAAACGTCCGCCTGATAGCAATCCAAGCCTAGTCGACATGACGGCCGCCCAACTATAAGAATAGCAGGAACCGCATTTCCCCTGATCTTGAATCGGAGGCAAATAATCTTTCCAAACTACTCTTCCGTCCAGATCTTTCGGAAGTGAAAAATCTTTCGAATAAAGTTGAAATGGATGAATTTCCTTCAAATCTCTTATAAATTCGGCCTTATTCTTTTCCGTAATCAGTTGAGTGTTATATGACATTCTAACTTGAAAATCATATATAAAATATACTATGATGTAAATGATCAGATTCAAATGAATAATTTTATAAATTGATTTTATAATCGATTAACAGCTCAAAAATCAATGGAACAACTGATCCATCAAGATACGGATGGTTGGAATCGGGAAAATTTTTGCGCGTATTTAAGAATCAATTCATACGCCAAGACGCGACAAACTATTATCTCATGGATTGCCACAAATATACATGACAATGATGCTGTGAATTCTCTCGTCCGGAAATTTAGAATCTTCAAAATCAAAGAACTCGATATATCTCGTGAACGTATTGAATTACCTGTGCGAAAAATGTTGGAAAATGAAGCTAGAAGAATAATGCAATAAATTAGTCAAATTGAAGACATATTGTCTGCAATTTATAGTTTCCTATTCACAAAGTCCAATCCAGACGGGAATTTTTCAGTTTCCGTAATCCGAGGTAAAATCCCATCTGACTTGCTTGATCGTAAATTCTAGTGCATAATTCCGGATTCTTTTGGTATTCTTTTTCAAAGAGTTTCTCCATGTCGCATCTTGCCAGTTGCGCATTAATATTTTCTAGTCGGCTCATAATACTTTCAGGACTTTCTTCTGCAAAATCTCCCGTATTTATCGTATCCATCAAAGCTTTTAAAGTAACCCGCGGACGATGAACTTGTCTCTGACTTTTTACTCGATCGGTAAATCGCGCTTGGATCAGTTTGACCAATTTTTCCTTTTTGGAGTCAGGTTTTGTCTTCTCGTCCTGGGGCTTGATTTGATTCAGTTTTGTGAATAGATCGATTGGATTTTTCGTCTCGTAAACTTCAACAGTCAATTCCGGATTGAGATTCGGATATTTTTCCAATATAAGTTCTAGTGCTCGCGAACGATGCTGTCCGTCAAAAATTTTATAAACGTTATCTTCCCGGAACAAACCGAGGGAACCAAAAACGGTAATCTGCTTCGTTTCCTTGTATTCCGCCTCCAACGAATCGACAATATTTTTCACATGATTTTCGTCAATCGGGCGATTCAATTCCCAGACTGAAACTCTCTGATTGAATAGAAGCTGTCTAGCTCTGGGTACATACAATGATTTGTTTCCGACTACAACCTTCAGTTTTCCGAGAACCGGATCGAAAACATCATCAGTTTTTTCCTCAATAACCGAAAATTGATTTGGCGAGTCGATTGCAGATTCGGAAGATGAATTAGAGAAAAATGCCATTTTAACGCGACTTATGAATGATGTATTTGATTCCATATTTTGCAATTGAAAATTCAGTTTAACCTGTAATATGTTGCAATTCGAGACTAAAGAAAATGAATTTGACGGGTAAATTCGATCGAATTTATTAGAATGGAAACAGAGCATAAACATTGGTATCCAAACGGAAATCTCAGGGAACATAAATTTTATCGGAACGGGAAGCTGAACGAAGAACGAAAAACTTGGCATGAAAATGGGCAACTCGAAACGCATTCATTGTATCAGAACGGTGAGCGGGAAGGAGAATTCAAAGCTTGGCATGAAAATGGTCAGCTTTGGATGCAAATATTTTACCAGAAAGGAGAACGGCATGGAACCCGCAAGATATGGCTTCCTGATGGAAAATCTCTATTGCAAGAATGCTATCGAAACGGAAAACTTGAAGGGAAACGTGAAGAATGGCATGAAAATAAGCAGCTCAGAACGCAAGAATTCTATTTGGATGGAAATATAGAAGGAGAATGTAGAACTTGGCATAGAAATGGGCAACCTGAAGAATGTTCATCATATCGGAACGGAAAATTGGAAAAATATAGATCTTACTATGCAAATGGACAACCCCGAATACAATCATATTATAGAAATGGAAGTCGAGAAGGAGAACGCAAACTTTGGTATGAAAATGGGCAGCTTCATATGCAAGAATTTTATCAAAACGGAAAACTGGAAGGAGAACGTAAACACTGGTATGAGAGTGGAAATATCGCAGCCCGAGAATTTTACAAAAACGGAGTCGAGGATGGGATTCAAAAATGGTGGCTAGAAAACGGTTTCTTACATCGTCATGCATTTTCCCGAAACGGGGGGTGCATAAAATGGTTCAGTTTTATCAGAAAATTCACACTTCTTCGGGGAATTAGAAATTATAGAAAACGTACAATCGATTCGATAGATACCATGATTATTTCCGATTTGACCAGAATTGTCTCTCAAATGTAAATATCATGACTGTTTATGTTTCAATTATGATCATTTATTGATCATAATCTATAACCGAAAATGAATATCCGTCTACTCGCGAGAATCTTCCTCATTGTTAGTTTCAACCAATATTCCGTTATCCACTATGATTTTTCCCTCTTCGAGATTGACAATCTGATAATTGTCTATGATTCCATTCACGTTCCGGATCCATATCTCGCATTCTTCCAGACTATCATAAGCCTGTCATGGAAGCGCAACTTTTGTAGGAGCGAATCAATGATTGAATTTCTCTTGCTTGAATATGTTTTTCGGGAGAAGTAAGATGCTTCATTGTATATAATTATCGGAAATATTATTTCCGATAATACCATATTGAACCATTATTCTATTTGCGAACTGGGTCTGTAACTTTCAATCCTAATTCTCCAATTGCGCTTTCCATTTGCCGTAGATTTTTGCATAAAATTCCCATTGTACTGTCAAATGTCAGCAGAAATGCATTATATCTAACCTTTATCTCTCCCAATAATTTTCCAGTCTTCCTTTTCACTTCCCGAATCTTCACTAAATCCTGCTCTACCTTGTTGAGTTTGAAACTTTTCGATTGATCAGTAGCAAGAGTCTCGGTTTGTCCATGGTTTACAATTTCCAATTTTTGAATGAGTTTATTCTCCTGATCTACACTTTTTTCCATCTGTCCGGTCAATGTTCCGATTAGATCGAGAAGTTTGGCATTCTTATTATATTCACTCAGCAAACGCTGAACCAGAATTTGATAGTTTTTGAACCGATGTTCCGCCAATGCTAACTGTTTTGTATGTGCCCGATTTAGCAGAAAATACCAATTACGATAAACGGAAATTACCTCTGTTGAAACTTGATCAAGCTTCTCGAAGAATGAGGGAAGATCAATCAGAATGTAAAATTCGTGCGGAATAGATATCATTGTTTCATTTTTGGAATCTACAATGGGTGAGACCAGCGAAGTTTGTCCCTTGACGATGTAACTTTCCGTTTCGTTGTGTCGGCTGATTATTGATAGAACGTTATTTGTCAGAATTGCGAACTTATACTTGATATGAGCGGTAGATTTCTTAAAATTTTCCAATTGATTATGATAAGTGAACAATGCCTTGCGAATCTGATGTTCCTTATTATTGTTAAGAGAGAGCGGAACATAACTTTCTGAAGCCAGCGAGTCCTTATCTTTCAGATCGTCTATTATCAGTTCATTATATGCATCTCTCATTTCCTGCTCTTCTCCCGAATTCAGCAATGTTTTATCTTCATCGGTAAGATCGTAAGGAACAACATCCACAGCCGGTAAAGAATCCTCTCTGGGGACGAGATATTTGGACGGAAAATAAACCAAAATAGATTCCCCGATACTTTCGATCAAAACTTTCACAAAGGCTACAGTTCCGTCAGAGGTGACAAACTGCGTCCTGACAAGAATTCCCTTCTTTGCCAACATTTCTCGAAGAGGTTGAAGAGAGTACTGTTTTTCCGGTTCGGAATGACTGGACTCACTGGCGAATCTCGAATCTGATCGATCAGACGAGGATTCTGCAAGAGAATATGATCTATGTGCCCCGAACTCATCACTAGGAGCAGCCATTCAATCTTTAGCGATAATGTATTACCTTTAAGCGCTTTGCCGTTTTGATTCCTACGAGATGAAAGAATCTTGCCAATCAACAATTGAACCGGTAGAGGAAATGTCTGGAGATCTTATTCGAGAACTACCAACTACTCCGAATAGACAAGTAAAACCGAGCGAGTTAGAGATTGTTCATTCATTGCTGAATAACAAAGAAAATTATCCCGTTATTCGCGCCGCCATCTCTCCTTTTCGTTCCGCGCTCATTGGAGCAATTCTTTTCGGATTATTGAGTTTACCCCCAGCCATGACCATTTCCGATACATTGTTTAAAAACCATATTACTAGTCGTCTAGTTTTGATTTTAGTTTTTATAGTCTTATTTTTCATCCTGACAAGGACTCTGAAATGAAAGATGTACAAATTGAATTTATAGTCGCAGATATCACTGCTACTATACAGAATGTTTTCCAAGACAGGTGTGCAGCATGATGGATCAGAGACACAGGAATATTATCTAAATGGAAAATTGGAAGGAAAACGTAAAACCTGGTATTTCGATGGGCAGCCCGAAACTGACGAATTTTATCGGAACGGAAAACTGGAAGGATATCGCAAAGAATGGCATGAAAATGGTCAGCTGTCTCACCTGGAATTTTTCCGAGACGGAAAAAGAGAAGGAACGCATGAATACTGGTACGATAATGGAAAACTATGCGCGCAGGCATTTTATCGGAATGACGAACTGGAAGGTGTTCGCAAAGCATATTTTCCCGATGGGCAGCTAGACAATTGCACATCTTATCATGAGGGGAGATTGGATGGAGAATTTAAGGCTTGGTACTATAACGGAAATCAGGCCACGCAAGAATTCTTCCGAAACAATAAAAGAGACGGACAACGTAAATCTTGGTATCGAAATGGCCAGCTCAGCATGCTTACATTTTATCGAGACGAAAGACCCGAGGGGAAATTTCAATCATGGCATACTAATGGACGGCCGAACGTGCAAGCATTCTATCGAAATGGAAGGATGGAAGGAGAACGCAAGGCATATTATCCTGATGGACAGCTTTGGATGAGGGAGTTTTGCCGGAATAATGCGAGCATCGATAGAAATTTTACTTTTACCAAAAAACAGATATTTATACGAGTCATTAAACGTTTTCGGAAGCGCGCAATTGATTCGATGAACAGTGTCATTATTTCCGACTTGATGAAAATTATTTATCGTATTTGACGATCCCGCGAATTAATAAATCAATGATGATAGGGTTCTTCTAGCTCTATCTCTCTATCATTTCCGACAAACGCTATCACGTGACGAATATTCTTTCTCCAAGATTCGGGCGATTTGAGTTCACATAAGTAACGATAGTTGTTTCCCTCATAATCATACTTCCATCGTTGTTCATTTTCCGGATCGTCCTTGAACTGAAGTTCCGCCTCTTTCAACGTGCCGTAGAAAAACTTAATATTTCCGCGTATTTGCCAATACGCGTGACATAGTTCATTTCCCGGAGCATAAATTTCCGGATAGGTGGTATAAAGCGCCATGAGCTGATTTCCATGAGATATGGTAGTTGATCCGAAAATGGCGGATTCCATGAGCTGATTGATTTTACTGATTAGATACAAAACTAAAAATCATTTAAAAGAATGATTTTTATTCCGCTTGATAAAGCGAATGTCCGAGGATCCATGCCAATGTTCTCCTGCATGCGATGATGCATTTCCGAACGATTTGATCGGCTGGGGTGGATGTATGGAAAGTTGTCAGGCACGCTGTTCCGGAACTCCTAGATGGAATTTGAATCTTGGATATGCCGAATATTTTCCAACTACTAAACATTCAATATCTGCAGGACAGAAGTTATCATTAACTATTCTTATTATCGGTTTATTGATTATCTTCATAATCATATGGAGAAAACATTGATTCAATCGTTTATTTAGCTATTCGAGAATTGATCATCGGCAAATGATCAATTCAATTGTATGTTATTCGACAGTTTCATAGGCAAAATCCGAATGATCCACCTTTCATAATCAAACCCATACTTGGGATCAAAAAGGTGTTTTTGTCAAGAGACGCCGATGAGAAGCATTCTTCCCTTTCCACTGTACATTCCGCGTCCTGCACATTTATGGCCAGCAGTTTCTTAATCTCATATCTAATTTCATTATAGGGCGGGTATGGCAGGGTAACTTCTTTTGTAATATTTGTGCGAACGCCCGAATCAACGATGGTCTCCAAAATTACCAAGTCATTGGCGAAAAGCCGCACTTGCGATCTTGTTTTAGCCGTTACAATCACATTTCGAAAAACATTACCGAGTCGATGAAATACTCCCGCCGACTCTGATGATTCTATTGAACCGAGAGATTCGGGAACATTACCGTTATTAGAAAAAATTTCATCATCAGTCACATAATCGAACTTGGAACGTAAGAACTTTTCAATATCTTTTACGGGTCCACCACCAGCTATAATTAAATCATAACCATTTACTAATATTGCCGAACGACCTATTTTTTGACGTTCATCATCTGGAAGAAAACATCCATCATATTCTAATATTCCGGCAGAAGGCCCGTTTTCATCAATCAATTTTGCCCACACAGACGTGGTCCCGTATGGTAATGCTACAACTGGAAGCCATTCCTGACCTAAAGGAGTCTTAACATCTTCGCTGCTGGCTATAATCTGCCGATCAACAATGATCTGTATCGTGCTAATATTGCCCGTTACAGGCCCACTCAATTGAAAATTTTTCACAAGATCAGGAGTTCGTCTAATCGGAAATATGATATACGCGTTTCGTTCTCCAGAATTAATCAAAACCTCCTTTCGAAAATTTGTGACGGTTATTTTGCTGCGGGCTAATGCATGATTGAGTGGAACAGATTCAGAATCGAGAAAGATAACTTCGGGTAATTTAGAAATTTCGTATGGTTTCATCAGCATCTTGGCGATGGGAAACAACAGTTGATCGGAAATCTCTAGAAATCGCGAATGGCAATTATTTCAATCCGGAAGATTGAAATGCTATTTAAACGTTTGATATTGCAGAATAAGATGTCCGCTAATGAAAAGTACATTCGACCAGAGGAAGCCTGCCGGCGCCTCCGGGTTTGCGCGGATACTCTTCGATCCTGGGATCGAGAGGGAAAAATCGAATGTGTTAAAACCAAAGGAGGCCACCGCAGGTATAAGCTCTCTTCCGTTATCCAACTCCAGGGAGAGGAGGCTGTCGACAAGCGAGTTGAAAGAAGGAAAGTCTGCTATGCCCGCGTCAGTACCGCAGTTCAAAAGAAAGATTTGGAACGTCAATTGGAATCCCTCCGAACACAGTTCCCTAATCACGAAAGCCTGTCGGATATTGGATCGGGCCTCAATTTCAAACGGAAAAAATTTCTGTTCTTACTGGACGAAATCATCCGAGGAAATATCGAGGAAATTGTCCTTACCCACCGGGACCGCTTGTGCCGATTCGGGTTTGAACTCATCGAAAGAATCGTTCGAGCCCATAAAGGGAGAATCGTGGTTTTGTATGACGAGAGAACAACTCCCGAGCAGGAACTCGTCCAGGATATTCTCACAATCACTAAAGTTTTCAGCAGTCGGCTCTACGGTTTACGAAGTCACTCACTCCAAAGAAAGCTTAGACAAGCAGGAAAAGTTCCAGGGGGAAAGCAAATCGGGGAAGAAGTACAAGACCTTGAAAGTCAGGCTTTTTCCGAGTGAGAAGAAACAATACGATAAGAGATTGTTAGCTGATTGTGCTCGGCAAAGGTGGTATTACAATGCTTGTATCGATATCTTTGATTGGGAGAATTTGAAGGGTAAACTGGAGGAAGCAAAAGATAAAGGTCTTCCTTGCCCATCGTTTTCCGCTAATGAAATTAGGAATCGATTGGCCTGGCATGAATACATGGAACGAGAAGAAGTTTGGGGAGACAAGAACTTTATCCTCAAAAGTTTTGCTTTCCGTGAGGATTGTCAACAAGAACAGATCGAGAAGGCCAAACTTAAGCTAGAGAAAGAACGTAAACAAGCTGAAAGAAATGCGGCCAATAAAATAAAAAGATTGAAAGAGAATGAAATGATGAGAAGTATGAGCAGGGAAGAGAAGTATAATTTTCAAGCTCAATTGCGAGAGGAAAGAGAACGTTTGAAAGAAAAAGCTCGAGAGAAGCTTCAGGAATCCAAGAAAATCAATGGAAACATGGCAAAGAATAAACGGGACTATCCCCAGGCAGAATGGATTGAAAACTGTTACGGACAGAAAATTGAAGGAAGAACTCTGGAAAGAATCATTCGAGGAGCTTGTGCTAATTTTACCTCCAATCTTAACTCTGCCATTAAAAACTATTACAATGGTCATATTTCCAGCTTCAATCTTGATTTTCGAAGATCAAAAACTATCAATGAATTCCTCTCATTTGACGATGGCAATTATCCTACCTACATTAAGAACTTGACGGGATATTATGGCTATCGAAACGGAAATCGTAACCTTGCCTGTAACAAACGACGAGTTCATCTAAATTTACAAGAAATTATTTCCCAACATCCACAAACCGCAATCACCATTACTCATGATAAACAAACCAAGGAATGGACACTCCATTTTCCGGTTGAAAGAGACTGGTTTCCTTCCGATGACAGACGAGGCGAGAATCAAGCCCCACAAACTGTTAACGGAGAGGCCATCGGTCTTGATCCGGGAATGCGCAAGTTCCTAACAGGATATTCAACAACCGGTGAGATCCTGACAGTTGGAAATCGAGCTTACAAGAAACTTACCCCCTATCTCAATCGGATAAATACCCTTGCTTGTGAAATGGCACAATTGCGGAAAAGAAAGGCACAATTAACAGACGCGAAACTCTTGCTGGAACACGAGAAAATTGCGGCAGCCAAATGGAGAGAAAAGTTTGAACTGTGGAAACATGTGAAAAATATGATTACAGATTTGCACTGGAAAGTAGCCACATACCTTTGCCGCAACTATCAATACATTTTCCTAGAGAACCTCTCAAGCAAATCTTGTGTGAAAGGAAATATTGCTCCATTCATTAAGCGCATTCTCTTGCAATATTCCTTTCATAAATTCAAGCAGCGGTTAACCTACATGTGTGAAAGATACGGATGCAAGCTCATTCTTGTAGCTCCAGCCCTAACTACCAAAACATGCTCCAACTGTGGAGATATAAATGAGGTCGCCAAATCGGAGACCTACAATTGCCCGAACTGTTCATTTTCTTGCGATCGAGATGTTAACTCAGCCAAAAACATCTTGATCAAGGGGATGACGATAATGTTTCGGTAAATTGAATTTCTACGCTTTTTTCAAAGCGGCATTATCGTTGATTGCCGAGAGAAGAACCGTGCTGACATCCAATTTTTTCCTTTGATTTCCGCTTTAAGCATTATTTTCGGGGACCCTCGCTTCGCTCACTTCCCGGAACCCTCACAGTTTCCAATTCTATTCTGGGGGCACGGGGGAGCTTAGCGCCCCCGAATTCAGCATGTATTTCCGTCTGCGGTATAGACACATCCAAATCCGTCAAGCATTCCCAAATCATACCACGCGCGAGCCTTATTCATATTATTATTGCTCAAATACCAAGCATCGGTTATCGCTGCAGCAGTTATTTCGTCCAAGACCTGAACTGTTCCGGATGGATAGCCGGCATCAGCATCCATCTTTAAATTGTAAACGAGCGGATCATTCAAGTATGTTCCAGCATCTGTGGAAGATTTCTTATCGCTTAACCAATCCTCATATAGTTCAACCGTATGTTCCACGTCCTGTATGAGGCTGGAATCTTCCGGTTCCCATTCAATTCCGTTTTGCAAGGCTAAAACGCAGAGAAACAAGGCTCCGGAAATTCTTCCCATACGTTCCTGATCAAAACTTCCCGTATTTAACGGAGAGACAGTTTGCACTTCCTTCAAAAGGTTGATAAGATATTGCCAGAATTGAGGAGAGAAAGAACCGGAAGATTGTTCCTGATTTGCTGATTGGATTGCGTCACTTAGATATTGTTGAAATGTAGTCGAATTATATGGGGCAAATCCTCCGGTAGGATCAAATCCCAAATAGCTGCTAATCTGATTTGATACATTTGTTAATGAAGTTTCAAGAGAGGAAACATCTCGAAGTTTCGGTTTTCTCAGAGTGGGGATACTCTGCTTCTTACGTGTTAAAAAAGCAAAGACTAAAATGAGAATAATCAGCGCTGACGTGAATATCACGATGTTCATTTCATAATAGCAAGATTATCTTGTACTTGCAGCTGAATCAATGATGTCGTATGATTCAGCACGAAATTCAATCAAAAACATTGTTTCAATTTTGGCATGCAAAGCGATTCGCAGAAACGCAAAAATGATTTTTCCCCGCATCCGCAAAGCAAGATTATAATATCCAATGTCTGGCAGATATACGCGACATATTATAAAAGATTTTGTCGATGAGAAGTCTCTGTTGCTTGTCGACGAAAAAACCAATCTCAGCTCCATCATTCTTACCAAGTTGCCGAAGCTGCCACGACCATTTTTGAATTTTGAACTCCAACGAATAGCGGTCAAAATTGTCAATAGTAAGTTGATGTTCAAGATGACTAATGAGCATCTGAATCCTAAATTTTTTCTCATTCCAAAACATGAAAAGAATTCGGTTATGAAAAGGCCGATATTTTTACAAGCCGGATCGAGCCCTATGATTGATAACTTACGATCCTATTTCATGTCTTATCTGGAACAAATTAAAAATGAATATGAAAGCGAATCATATACCAGAACAACTACTTCTTACACGGAAAAGACTGTCGAGAAGAGACTGCTCGGATTAATTCCGTACACAACCACCGTTCAAGTTCCCGAAACATCAACCATAACATACAACAAAACAATAAAACAAACTAAACTGAAGATCGTGTGTATCATTGAGCATGAGAGAAATGATAGGGACATTGATAGCGTAAATATCTCCATAGACAATCATGAAACTCTTGAAGATTTTATCGACAGTATTAAAAAGAATGATTTGTATGATATATCGATAAAGATTGTCGGCTTTTTCTACACTATCAGAGACTCTATGTTATATGGAAAGTTGACCCTCTCATGCATTAAAATCGTGAAACTATCTGATACTGATTCGCAGAATTTGACCAATCCATCAAATAAAGAATCCAGCGCTCCGCAATCGGAAAGTGTCGGGCCGGAATCTTCTCCTCCGTCCTATGAATTCGCAATGAATCTGTGAAGAAAACGAGTCTAATCAAAACATTTCGTAAAATAATTTGTTAGGTATTTCAGCAGGACAGATTCAGTATTTTATTCTATCATTCATTATCCTGATAATATCTGAATTATTCAGAACCGAGTCGCGCCAGCGTCGAAGAAAATCCACAATCCATGCGCGCTGAAATGTTGTAAGAGGTTGGGCGAATCCAATTACATTTCCTCGAAACGTCATTTTGCTGTGATATTTAGAAGATCCTTTTCCGGATAATATTTTTGCCTGAATTGCACGCCCAGTTTTTCTAGACTCTTTTTCTCGAGATTTTCGATTTTTTGTGGCTGTCCTTGATCTGGAATTTTGTTTATGCCTGGATTCTTTTTCTCGAGATTTTCGTCGGCTATCTTTAGATTTTTTGTGAGATAATTTTCTCACGCCTGAATGTTTCGGCATCAGAATTGAATACGGTCATGAAAAAATCCATTTTTGAATGTCCGAACTTTAAATTTTTTCCATATACAATTTAAATGGAAAAATTTTCCCCAGACCATGGATTCTTCGGAACCCACAATCCTGATCAAAAAGAAGCGAACTCCTGAAGAAACAAAGGAGCGCAATCGGGAGCGGTCAAAGCAGAAGGGAAGGTTACTCGGAAAATTGAACGAGATGAGAAACATTTATTTGAAACTCCATAAGATCGACATCCTAGAGTACTTTGAACAAATGAAACCTATTCCCGCGATTAATGAGATTAAGAAGTAAATCTATTTATCGTTGATTACTATTCGAACAGAATAGTAATAATTACATTCATATTGATTTTTGCGGTTCATAAACAAATAGATCTTCTGGATCATTTCTGAGTTTTTCCGATTCGGTAAGATCATCTTTCAGCGATTGGAAAACATCGCGAATTCTTTCCGGTTCAATTGAGGGAAGTAGTACAATTCCTTCATGTTCATCCTTTTTGCCTTCTAAATCGACTTCAAATGTTTGCGGAAACATGTCGATAATTGGACTCGAAGATGAAGTTGTTAATTCTCGTAAACATTCAGGAAGGAAATGCGCGCTTTGTGGGGGTAAAATTGCTAACAATTGTTCAAAGGGTGTAAACGGAAGAGAAGGTTCGAACTTGCATTCCCAATCAAAAGTTTCCGCATGTTTGGCAAGATCGCTAAAAAGTGGCGCATAAAGAAAAGGATAAGTCCATGTCCAGCTGGGAATTTGTTCCAGATAGTAACGCGCCACAAAGACCATGCCGCGCAGATATTCATGAACCACGACAGAAGAATCCACTCCTCCGAATTTTTGAGTATAATACTCATTTTTATACCCTTCAATATCTAATTCGACGACTTCATCATTATATTTCAAATGCTTTTTCATAATAGAATCGCGAATTTTTGCACGACTTTTCTTGGCGTTTTCGATCATTGAAGAAACTTCTGTCTGAGCCATTTTGCGGAAAAATTCAATCATTGCATCTTTACACAATGAGTATTCTCCCGATTCCGACACTCGAGAAAGCGACCCGTGCTGTTCAACCACTTGAGGGTAGATCATGAGTAATGATTCGATTCCCTCATTTGCAACATTTATGCTAGGAATTGACGGTAAGAAATCATTCCCGATACCGAAACAATAGATGATGAAATCGTCGAGGATAGTCTTATGGTTCAGCAAGTGTCTTTCACTATTCAGATTGATGGTCTGAAGGATACATGTTCGAAATGTTGCTACATCTACCAGAAAGAAATTTCCCTCAATGTCATCAAAAATGTTCTCTCGGAAAATCCAAGCATGTTCATTGGGTAGAGCGGCAGTTAGAAAAATCAGATCAGCATCGGGACTGACAACCGTGAAACTTGAAGCTGGATTGTTCTTCATATGGTAGCGAATTTTGTGTTCTCCCTCATTTCTTATCCGATGAGAACTGAAAACTATCTCCAATGATTTCCATTCCGATTTTACGTGGTGTTTAATCCATTGAGAGATATATTCACTCAACCCTTGCATAAACTCGGTTCCGCAACTAATCTTGGTAGAATCCCACATTACTGTTCCGGGAGTTTGTTTACGTTCCGATGCG
>Ga0335071_10001203_pt1 | contig 27995 bp, 21 predicted proteins | sample Lox_Sample_15_FD_206724 | JGI IMG/M metagenome (GOLD analysis project Ga0335071, IMG submission 206724) | Soil microbial communities from Loxahatchee National Wildlife Refuge, Florida, United States - Lox_Sample_1.5 | ecosystem: Environmental > Terrestrial > Soil > Wetlands | place: USA...
CTCCAGCAGGGGGAAGTGAAGCGCCGCGGGTGCTACGACGATCCGCCCTGCGGGCTGGTCATCATCGGCACCGAGCGCCACGAATCGCGCCGGATCGACCGGCAGCTGCGCGGCCGCTCCGGCCGCCAGGGCGACCCGGGGCAGAGCGTCTTCTACCTCTCCCTCGAAGACGACCTGATGCGGCTGTTCGGGTCCGAGCGGATCGCCCGGCTGTCCGGCGGCTGGGAAGAAAACGAGCCCATCTCGCACCCCTGGGTCACCAGCGCCATCGGCACCGCGCAGAAGCGGGTGGAGCTCCAGAACTTCCAGTCCCGGAAAAAGCTCCTCGAGTACGACGACGTGATGAACCAGCAGCGCGAGGTGATCTACTCCCTCCGGCTGTTCGCGCTGGAGGGCGGGGAAGAGCTCAAGGGCGAAGCCCTGCGGATGACCGAAGAGGCCGTGGCGCGCCTGGCCGACGAGCTCACCGGGGCCGCCAAGGACCCGATCGAGTGGGACCGCGGACTCATCGACACCGAGTACCTGCAGCGCTTCCTGCTGTCGGTCCCGGACGTCGGCGATCCGGCCCGGATCCGGAACCGGGAAGACCTGGTCCAGGCCGCGCAGGACGCGGTGCGCAAGGCGTTCGACGCCAAGATCGCCTACCTGAAGGAATTCGAGCCCAAGGTCAACGCGGTCAATCTTCCGGGGACCGTCCTGGCCCACACGATGCTGAGCGTGATCGACGAGAAGTGGAAAGACCACCTGTACGACCTGGATCAGCTCAAGACCGGCATCGTCTACCGCCAGTGGGGCCAGAAGGACCCGCTCATCGAATACAAGCAGGAGGCCTACGAGATGTTCGTGGGCCTGATGCACGACATCCGCGCCACGCTCACCGAGCGCTGGTTCAAGATGCAGATCCAGATCGGCCCGCCACCGGCCGGCGGTCCGTCCCGGACCGTCACCGGGCCGGCGGGCGCCGCGCCGCGGAAGGCCCCCGCCGTGGTCGCGTCGAAGCCCAGCGCGGACGGGATGATCGCGCCCGAGACCAGCACGGGGCCGTCGGCTCCGCCGCCGGGGCGCCCGCCGGTGCCGGTTCCCGCCAACAACCCGTACGCGGGCGTCGGGCGGAACGACCCCTGCCCGTGCGGCAGCGGGAAGAAGTTCAAGAAATGCCACGGAGCGGGCTTGTAGCGCGTTCTTCGGATACCGGGGTTCGAGGCGGCATGGACTAGGTTCGTGAAGAGTCCATGCCGCTTCGCCTTTCCGACCACCTCGAACGGGACCGCCCCCGCGAGCGTCTCTGGGAGCTCGGCGCCTCCGCGTTGACGACCCAGGAGCTCCTGGCCATTCTCCTGGGAACGGGGATCGCCGGCCGGGACGCCCTGACCGTGGCCGGGGAGGCGCTGGGACGCTTCGTGGGGTCGGTCCGGCGCCTCGCCGGGCGCCCCCCGGCGGAGCTGGCGGGAATGCCCGGCGTGGGCCGGGCCAAGGCGGCGCGGGTGCTGGCGGCCCTGGAATTGGGCCGGCGGGCGGCGGCCGAGGCGGACCCGGCGCCCGAGCGGGTGCGGGGACCGCAGGACGTCCACCGGTACTACGCCCCGCGGCTCCGGGACCTGCCGGTGGAGGAGTTCCACGTCCTGGCCCTGGGGAGCCAGAGCCAGATCCTGGGGGACGTGCTGGTGACCCGGGGGATCCTGAACAGCTCGCTGGTGCACCCCCGCGAGGTGTTCCGCGCCGCGATCGCCGAGGCGGCGGCCGGAATCATCGTCGTGCACAACCATCCGTCCGGCGATCCCACGCCGTCGGCGGATGACCGGTCGGTGACGCGGCAGCTGGTGGACGCGGGGCGCCTCCTCGACGTCCCGGTGTACGATCACGTGGTGATCGGAGGAGGGCGGTTCGTGAGCTTTGCGGAGGCGGGACTCCTGTGACCGGAACGGTGCCGCTCCTGGCGCCGGACCTGGCCCGCGCCGTCGCGGGCCAGCGGGACCGCCTCGACCTGGACCTCCTGGCCCGGGCGTACGACGCGAGCGCCCGCGCGCACCAGGGGCAGAAGCGCCGCTCCGGGGACGACTTCGTGTCGCACTCGGTGGCGGTCGCCACCATCCTGGCCGAGCAGCAGTTCGATTCCACCACCATCGCGGCGGCGCTCCTGCACGACGTGGTGGAGGACTCGAGCGTCACCCTCGACGACATCCGGCGGGACTTCGGCGCGGAAATCGCGGGGCTGGTGGACGGACTCACCAAACTGTCGTCCCTGACCTTCCGCTCCGCCGCCGAAGAGCAGGCCGAGAACTACCGGAAGCTGCTCCTGTCGATCGCGAAGGACGCCCGGGTGATCATCATCAAGCTGGCGGACCGCCTCCACAACATGCGGACGCTCCAGCACCTGAACCGGGACCAGCAGCAGCGCATCGCCCTCGAAACCCGCGAGATCTACGCGCCGCTGGCGCACCGGTTCGGCATGGCGCGCGTGAAAGCCGAGCTCGAAGACCTGGCCTTCCAGTTCCTCGAGCCCGCGGAATACGAGGAGCTCGCGCGCACCATCCGGCAGAGCCAGGAGGAGCGGGACAAGGTCATCGAACGGCTCAAGGGCCCCCTGACCGAGGCGCTGACCGGGGCCGGCATCGCCGGCGTCGAGATCACGGGGCGCGTGAAGAACCTCTGGTCGGTGCACCGCAAGATGAAGCGGCGGGACCGGCCCTTCGAGGAGATTCACGACCGCCTGGCCGTCCGGGTGCTCGTGGACACCATCGCCGAGTGCTACCACGTCCTGGGGATCGTGCACCACGCCTGGACGCCCCTGCAGGAGCGCATCAAGGACTACATCGCGAGCCCGAAGCCGAACGGGTACCAGTCGCTGCACACCACGGTGTTCGGGCCCGCCGGGCGGCTCTACGAGATCCAGATCCGGACCCGCGAGATGCACCGCACGGCCGAGTACGGCATCGCGGCGCACTGGCTCTTCAAGGAAGGGAAGGCCGCGGACGAGCTCGACCAGCAGCTCGGCTGGTTCCGCCAGCTCCTCGAGCTCCAGCAGGACACGCACACGCCGGAGGAGTTCCTCGAGTTCCTGAAAATCGATCTCTATCAGGACGAGATCTTCGTCTTCACCCCGCGCGGCGACGTGAAGCGCCTGCCCGCGGGGGCGACGCCCCTCGACTTCGCGTTCACCGTGCACACCGAGGTCGGTCAGCACTGCCACGGCGCCCGCGTCAACGGGCGGATCGCGCCGCTCCACCGCGCCCTGACCAACGGCGATACGGTGGAGATCCTGACCAACCCGCGGGCCCGGCCGTCCCGGGACTGGCTGGCGCACGTCCGCACCGCCCGCGCCCGTCACAAGATCCGCCAGTGGGTCAAGCAGGAGGAGCACGAGCGGAGCGTGGCGCTGGGGCGGGAGATCCTGGACCGCGAGCTGCGCCGCCGGCGCCTCAAGGCCCCGTCCGCCGAGCAGCTGGCCGCGGCGGCGGTCGCGCTCTCGGTGGGGAGCGGCGAGATGCTCGAGGCGTCGGTGGGGCGGGGCGACGTCGCGCTGGGGCAGGTGATGAACGCGCTGTATCCGGAGCTCCCGGCCGACGCCATCCAGGCGCCGCGGCCGACGGCCTTCGGCCGCGTGATCCAGCGCCTCCGCCTGGGGCGGGGGATCCGGATCCAGGGCGTGGACGGCCTGATGGTCCGCTACGCGCAGTGCTGCCAGCCCGTTCCGGGGGACGCGGTCGTCGGCTACGTCACGCAGGGACGGGGCATTTCCATCCACCGCGCCGACTGCCCGAACCTCCTCACCCTCGCGAACGAAGTCGAGCGCCGGGTGGAGATCGACTGGCAGGAGTCCGAGGGCGAGACGTTCGTGGTCCGCCTCGCCGTGGGCGGCGAGGACCGCCGCGGGCTGTACGCCGACATCTGCGAGGCCGTGAGCGGCACCGGCACCAACATCCGTTCCACGGAGCTGGCCTCACGGGACGGCGCGGTGTACGGCGCGCTCCTGGTGGAGGTGGAGAACCAGACCCACCTGAACAAGGTGATGCGGGCCGTCCGGCGGGTGAAAGGCGTCACCGAAGTGGCCCGCCGGGACTCGGGGGCGCAATTGGAACGACCCCCGGTGTAACTTTCGGCGAATGTCCTTCGCCCCCGAAACCCCGTTCCAACCCGCCGGCGACCAACCCCGGGCCATCCGGGAGCTGACCCAGGGACTGGCCCGCGGCGACCGCTACCAGACCCTCCTCGGCGTCACCGGCTCGGGCAAGACGATGACGATGTCCCACGTGATCGCCGCGCACGGCCGCCCCGCCCTGGTGCTCTCCCACAACAAGACCCTGGCGGCCCAGCTCTACGGGGAATTGAAGGCGTTCTTCCCCCGGAACGCGGTCGAGTTCTTCATCTCCTACTACGACTACTACCAGCCCGAAGCCTACGTCCCGTCGACCGACACCTACATCGCCAAGGACTCGTCGATCAACGACGACATCGACCGCCTGCGCCTGCGCGCGACGTCGAGCCTCATCGAGCGGGAAGACGTGATCGTCGTCGCGAGCGTCTCGGCCATCTACGGCCTGGGCGACCCGGAGCTGTACCGCAAGCTGATGGTCACGGTGCCGGTGGGCGAGGAGCGGGGCCGGGACACCATTCTCGAAGACCTGGTCCGCATCCAGTACGTCCGGAACGACGTCGCCCTGGAGCGCGGCGCCTTCCGCGTCCGGGGGGACACCATCGAGATCTTTCCCGCCTACGAAGAGCAGGGCGTGCGGATCGAGCTCTGGGGCGACACCGTGGAACGGGTCACCAAGTTCGATCCGGTCTCGGGCAACGCCATCGCGGAGCTCAAGCGGGCCGCCATCTACCCGGCCACCCATTTCGTCACCCAGCGCCCCTCGGTGGAGCGCGCGGTCGCGGCCATCCGCGCGGAGCTCACGGACCGGCTGGCCGAGCTGCGGGCCCAGAACAAGCTGGTGGAAGCGCAGCGGCTCGAAGCGCGCACCCACTTCGACATCGACATGCTGCTCGAAGTCGGCCGGTGCGCCGGCATCGAGAACTACTCCCGCCACCTCACGGGCCGGGCCCCCGGGGAGCGGCCGGCCTGCCTCCTCGACTACTTCCCGCCCGACTTCCTGTGCGTCATCGACGAGTCGCACCAGACGCTCCCGCAGATCGGCGGGATGTACGAAGGGGACCGCTCCCGCAAGCAAACCCTCGTCGACTACGGCTTCCGGCTCCCCTCGGCGCTGGACAACCGGCCCCTCAAGTACGACGAGTTCTTCCGGCTGACGCCGAGGATGATCTTCGTCTCGGCCACTCCCGGGGACGAGGAGCTCCGGCTCTCCGGCGGCGTGGTGGTGGAGCAGATCATCCGGCCGACGGGTCTGGTGGACCCGGAGGTGGAAGTGCGCCCGGTCCGCGGCCAGGTGGACGACCTGCTGCACGAGGTCCGGGAGCGCGCCAAGCGGGGCGAGCGGGTGCTGGTCACCACGCTGACCAAGCGGATGTCCGAAGACCTCACCGACTACCTCCAGCAGCAGGGGGTCCGGGTGCGGTACCTCCATTCGGAAATCGACGCCATCGAGCGGGTCGAGATCATCCGCGGGCTGCGCCTGGGCGAGTTCGACGTCCTGGTGGGGATCAACCTGCTCCGGGAGGGGCTCGATCTGCCCGAGGTCTCCCTGGTCGCGGTGCTCGACGCGGACCAGGAGGGGTTCCTGCGGTCGGACCGGTCCCTGATCCAGACCGTCGGGCGGGCCGCCCGACACATCAATGGGCGGGCCATCCTGTACGCCGACCGGATGACGGGGTCGATGCAGCGGGCCCTGGACGAGATGACCCGGCGGCGGACCCTGCAGCAGGCCTACAACCTCGAGCACGGGGTCACTCCCCGCTCGATCGTCAAATCCGTGGTGGACGTCCGCTTCGTCACCCGGGTGGCGGATGCCCGGGCCGGCCGGCCGGAGACCGGTGGCGCGAAGCGGCCCACCGATGCGCGCGAGCGGCAAGCCCTCATCGCGCTCCTCGAGTCCCAGATGCAGGCCGCGGCCGAGCAGCTGGATTTCGAGGCCGCCGCGCTGCTGCGCGACCAGATCCTCGACCTCAAGGCCGAAGGCCATGTCGGACGCCGTGCGCCTCAGCGCGGACGAGCTCAGCCGGTTCGGTGAGCGGATCGGGCGATCGCTCCGCCCCCCGGCGGTCCTCGGGTTCTCCGGGGAGCTGGGGGCGGGGAAGACCACCCTCGTGCAGGCCATCTGCCGTGGCCTGGGGGTCCCGGTGCCGGCGACCAGTCCCACCTACGCGCTCGTGCACCGCTACGCGGGTCCCGCGGGCCCCGTCTATCACGTGGACGCCTACCGGCTGAAGCAGCCCGCCGACGCGCGCGACCTGGGGTTCGACGAAATGGAGCGGGAGGGCGCCGTGGTGCTGATCGAATGGCCCGAGCGGGCGGGCGCCTGGGCTCCACGCCTGGACCGGCACTTTCGCCTGGCGCACGACCCCGATCCCGACCGCCGTTCGCTGGAGGAGGGATGACGCTCGTCCTGGCCGTCGACACCGCCACCGACATCGCGAGCGTCGCCGTCGGGCGGGCTCCGGGCGTGCTGGCGGGCGCGCATCAGCAGGGGGCGCGCCGGCACGCCGCCGAAATCATCCGCCTCATCGACTTCGCGTTGTCCCGCGCCGGCGTCACCGCCCCGGACCTCGAGGCGGTGGTGCTGGGCGACGGTCCCGGCAGCTTCACCGGCCTGCGCATCGGCTGGGCCGCGGTGAAGGGGCTGGTGCAGGAAGCCGGGGTGGACGTGATCGGCGTCCCGTCGCTCCTCGCGGCGGCCGCGGGCGCCGCGGAACGGGCCGGCCCCGTCCCGGTAGCCGCCTGTTTCGACGCGCTGCGCGGACAGGTGTACGGGGCGCTCTACGTGGTGGGCCCGGAACGCGTCGAGACGCTGATTCCCCCGACGCTCGCGTCCGTGGCCGAGCTCGCGTCCCGGGGAGGGCCGCGGCCGGCGCTGGTGGTGGGGGACGGTGCGGTCCGGTACGCCGACGACGTGGTCCGCTGGTCCGGAGCGCCGCCGGTCGGGCTCGATCAGCTGCCGCCGACGGCGACGATGCTCCTGGCGCTCGCGACGCGCGGGGGGGCCGGGCGGATCATCGAGAACTTCGCGACGGCCGAGCCCGAGTATGGCCGCCCGGCCGAGGCCCAGGCGAAATGGGAGGCCCGCCACGGACGCGAGCTGCCGCGTTCGGCCGACCCAGGCCGCTGACCTCCCGGCCATTCAGGCCATCGAGCAGGTGAGCTTCGCGGACCCCTGGTCGTTCCGGGACTTCGCCGAGACGCTCGCCACGGGCGTGGTGTTCCTGACGGCGGTGGATGGGGACCGCGTGGTCGGATATCTCGTGGCCCGGCACGTGGCCGACGAGGGCGAGATTCTGAACGTCGGCGTATCCCCCGCGCATCGTCGCCGCGGGACCGGGCGCGCCCTCGTGACCGAAGGGCTGGCGCGGCTGGGAGCCCGCGGTGCCCGGCAGGTGTTCTTGGAAGTGCGGGAGTCGAACCAGGCGGCCCGGGCGCTGTACCAGAGATTCGGGTTCTCAGATGTCGCGAGGCGACCCAACTACTACCGCCGACCGGTGGAGGACGCGATCATCCTTCGCGCCGCCATTTCGGCAGAACAGGTTCCCAGATAAAATGACCCCAAGTGGCGTATCTTTGATTGACAGAAAGACTTGCGATTCATATACTGTGCAGCATCCTTGGGCCCAGCCCCGCTTTGAGTACCGGAGGTCGTCGTGAGCCGCAGTCTGAACAAAGCTATGCTGATCGGCAACTTAGGGGCTGACCCGGAGGTCCGGACCACCAATAATGGCTCCAAGGTCGCGACGGTGTCGTTGGCGACGGGGCGCCAGTGGACCGGACAGGGTGGGGAGAAGCAGGAAAAGACCGAGTGGCACCGGGTGGTCCTCTGGAACAACAAGGGGAGCGCGCTGGCCGACTTGGCCGAGAAGTTCATGAAGAAGGGTGATCGGATCTACGTCGAGGGGCGGATCGAATACCGCACCTGGGAGGACCGGGAGAAGCAGACCCGGTACACCACCGAAATCATCGCGCGGGAAGTCGTGCTGCTCTCGTCGAAGGGCGGCGGGGAAGCCGGGGACTTTTCGCGAGCCAAGGCGCCCGCCAAGGCGGGGGCTGAAGGGAAACCGGAGTCGCTCGACACGTTCCCGGAGGCGTTGGATGAGGAGGATGACGATCTCCCGTTCTGACCGGGCGGCCTGGGCCGCCCTCCTGGCGCTGCCGTTCTTGGGCGCGTCTCTGCGCGCCCAAGACACCACACACGCCAGTCCGCCGGCTCAGGACACGGCGCACGCCGTCAAGACCGACACGGCCGCGAGCCCCAGTCTCCTGCAGCAGTCGTTGCCGGGCACGCATACGGTGGCCAAGGGCGAGACGCTCTGGTCCATCGCCCGTCTCTACTACAACGATCCGCTGCTCTGGCCCGAGATCTACCGGCTGAACACCAACGTGGTCGAGGATCCGCACTGGATTTATCCCGGCCAGGTGCTCGCGGTCACGACCGCCGATACGTCGACCATGGTGGCCCAGACCGACACGGCCAAGGTCGTCCCGCAGGCCACCCCGAGCGCCGACACGACCCTCGCGCAGGCCGCGCCGCCGGTCGACACGGTCCACGCGGACACGACCGCCAAGGTCGATACCGCGACGCGGGTCGCCGTGGCGCCCCCGGTCGACACGACCGCCAAGCCCGATACCCAGGCGGTCGCCGCCCCTCCGGCCGCCGACACCGCGACCGCGCCGCCGCCGCCCAGCGCCCCGGTCGTGGAGAGCTATCAGACGGTATTCGACCGTCCGATCACTCCCACGCAGCAGGTGGAGAACCAGCTGCACGCCTACCTGCACCAGCCCTACCACGCCGTCCGCCCGGGGGAGTACTACTCGGCCGGATGGCTTTCGGAGGGCGAGCATCTTCCGTGGGCCAAGGTCCTGGGCAACACCGAGACGCCGGCCATCCACCGTCTGACGGGCCGCACCACGGCGAGCCAGTTCGAAGAGATCGCCATCGAGCCTCCCGGTGGCGCCAGCTACCACGTCGGGGATTCGCTCCTGATCGCGCGGCGCGACCGCGAGGTGTCGGGGTGGGGTGACGTGGTGGTGCCGCTCGGCATGGCGCGGGTGACGACGGTGCAGCCCCACCAGGTGCTGGCGTCGATCATTCAGCAGTACGGGCGGATCACGGACGGCGTGCTGGCCCTGCCGCTCGAGCCGTTCCGGAATCCGGGGGAGGTCCGTCCGGCGCCCGTGACGCAGGGGCTCGAGGGCGCCATCATCGCGTCGCAGACCCAGGTGCCGCTCGCCGGAACCCAGAACGTCTTCTTCATCGACAAGGGCCGCGCCGAAGGCGTGGTCCCCGGCGACATCTTCGAAGGCTACCGGCCCGCCACCGGCGAGATGGGCGCGGCGTCGGAGCAGGTGCTGGTGCAGCTCCTGATCGTGCACACCCGAGAGCACTCCGCGTCGGGTCTCGTGATCGGTATCGCGAGCCCAGACATCAAGGCCGGCACCAAGGTCCGCCTGGTCCGGAAGATGCCCTCCTGATCCGCCGCCGGGCCCAGCGGTCTCGGTCCGGCGTCGTCGCACCATCCCCGAGTGTTTCGTGTCTCCCGCCGCTCGGCGCCGTCCCGGCGCCGGGGGCGGGAGCCCCTCGGACCTTCACCCAGGACTGATCGGCACATGGCTCGAAGGGTCTTGATAACGGGCGGCGCGGGCTTCATCGGCTCCCACGTGGCGGACGCACATCTGGCCGCGGGCGACGAGGTCACCGTCCTCGACGACCTCTCGAGCGGCCGGCGCGAGAACGTCCCGGCCGGCGCGCGGTTCGTCCAGGCCGACATCCGCTCGCCGGAGGCCCGCGCCCTGGTGGCGGGGGGGGCCTTCACGATCCTGAACCACCACGCCGCGCAGATGGATGTCCGCCGGTCGGTGGAGGATCCGGTCTTCGACGCGGGCGTGAACATCGTCGGGCTCCTCAATCTCCTCGAGGGCGCCCGCGCGGGCGGCGTCCGCCGGGTGGTGTTCGCCTCGTCGGGCGGCACGGTGTACGGGGAGAGCGACCGGCTGCCGTTCGGGGAGACCTCCCCCAAACTCCCGGCCTCTCCCTACGGGACCGCCAAGCTCGCTTCCGAGTACTACCTGGCGACGTTTTCACAGCTCTACGGCATCGAGGCCGCGGTGCTCCGCTACAGCAACGTGTACGGGCCGCGCCAGAATCCGCACGGCGAGGCGGGAGTGGTGGCCATCTTCTCGAAGCGCATCGCGGACGGCGCCCCCATCACGATTTTCGGCGACGGCGGCCAGACCCGTGACATGGTCTACGTCCTCGACGTGGCGGACGCCAACGAGCGGGCGTCCCGCGCGGTGTTGCCGCCCCTCTCCGGCCTCGACGCCCGGGCCTGGAACATCGGCACCGGGGTGGAGACGTCCGTCAACCGGCTCGCGGAGCTCCTCGCCGCGGGGGCGGGGCGGGCGGCCGACATCCAGCGGGCCCCGGCCCGGGCGGGCGAGCTCCTCCGGAGCTGCCTGAGCGTCGAGAAATCGGCCCGGGAGCTGGGCTGGCGCCCCCGGACGTCGCTGGCCGAGGGACTCAAGGCCACGGTCCGCTCAATAATGGAGGCGTGACGTGCTGACGCAGCTGGGGCGGGCGGTTCCGACCACGCCGTGGGAGCTGGTGCTGACGTCTTCCCGCGAGACGAAGGTCGTGCTCGTGGTGCTGGTCCTCTTCTCCATCGCCTCCTGGTACATCATCGCCCTGAAGTGGTGGCAGTTCCGCCGCCTCCGGCGGCAGGCCGACCGCTTCATGGTCGAGATCGAGAAGGCGCAGCGCCTGGAGGACGCGTACCACGCGGCGATGCGTCTCCCCGGGTCTCCCTACAACCGGGTGCTTCGGGAAGGGATCCACTTCTTCTCGGAGCTCAAGCCGGGCACGCTCAAGAAGGATCCGAACACTCCGCCGGCGACCCTGACCACCACTCAGCTCGAAGCCCTGCGGATGATGCTCGCCAAGGAAGTGGCGGCCGAGCGGGACGCCGCGGCGCGCTTCATTCCCTGGCTCGCGACCTTCGGCTCGGTCTCGCCGCTCCTCGGTCTCCTGGGCACCGTGCTGGGCGTGATGGACGCGTTCATCGGGATCGCCGCCGGGGGCTCGGGGAACATCGGGGCGGTGGCGCCGGGCGTCGCCGAAGCGCTGGTCACCACGGTCGCCGGGCTGGCCGTCGCCGTTCCGGCCGTGATGGCCTACAACATCTTCGTCAGTCGCCTCGGCCTGTTCGCGGGAGAGCTGGAAGGCTTCGCGCAGGAGATCATCGGGACGATGGCGCGGGAAGGACGGCTCTAGCGTGGCGGGCGGCCTCCTTTCCGGCGGGGGGCTCCGGGGACGCGGTGAGCTGCCGCTCAACGCGGACATCAACGTCACGTCGCTCGTGGACGTGGCGTTCGTGCTCCTCATCATCTTCATGATCACCGCGCCCATCATGCAGGGCGGCGTGGACGTCACGCTCCCGCACGCCGCCGCCAAGCCCCTCGAACCCAAGCAGGGACTGATCGTCACCGTCGACCGCCAGGGACAGATCTTCCTGGACCAGTCGCCGCTGACCTACCCGGAATTCAAGGCCACGTTCGCCGCGTTCGTCCGGAGCAAGCACCCCTCCGGCGTGTACCTCCGCGCCGACCAGGGGGTGGCGTACGGCACGGTGGTGCAGGTGCTCGCGGTGATCCGCGAGGCCGGAGTGAACGACGTGGGGCTCGTGGCCGAAGCGGAGACCCCCGCGCCGTGACCGCGCGTCTCCGGAGCGGCAACTCGGTCGGGATCGGCCTGACCGGCACGGTGCTCGTCCACGCGCTCGCGGTGGCGTTCGTCATCCTCTCCGCGCACGGCGCGCACGCCGTGGCGCCGCCGACCTACGCCGTGCGGCTCGTCGCCGCGCCGGACGCGACCCCCGAGCAGAAGAAGGCGCCGGACGTCGTGCAGCGGGAGGCGGCGCCGCCTCCGGCGCCCGCGCCCCCGGCCAAGCGCACGCCTCCGCCCAGGTCCGTCCCGACGCCGGCGCCGCCGAACGCCGATACCAAGCGCCGCGAGGCGGCGCCGCGCAGCACGCCGCCGACGCCGCGCATCCCGGGGGAAGCGCCGTCGACGGGCAAGGATGTGGCGACCGTCTCCACCGAGGGCATCGCGTTTCCGTACCCCGAGTATCTGCAGAACATCGTGTCCCAGGTCCTCCGCCGCTGGCAGCGTCCCACGGAGAGCACGCCGCTCGAGGCCGAGGTGTCGTTCTTCGTGCATCGGGACGGGACGGTGACCGGCCTGCAGTTCACCAAGCGCTCCGGCAACTTCTCGTTCGATCTCGAAGCCGAAGGCGCGGTGGAGTCGGCGGGGGACTCGAAGGCGTTCGGCGTGCTGCCGGACGGGTGGACCTCCGACGTGCTCTTCGTCCGCTTCTATTTCTCGGGACTCAAGCAGTGACCGCCAGACGGGTAAACGGGTGGACGGCTGGTGCCCTCTGCGCGCTCGGGATGTTTCTAGCCGTCTCCCCGTCCGGCCGTCTCGTGGGCCAGGACACGTCGGCCGTGGACCGCGGCGTCCGCATCGGCATCACGTACCGTCCCGGGGTCCGCCCCGGCCTCGTGGTGCTGCCGGTGGCGGCGGGCCCGCTCGATTCGGTGCGCGCCATCATCGGCCGCGATCTGGATTTTTCGGATCGCTTCGAAGTGATCACCCTGCCCGGCGGCGACTCGCTGGCGCCGCCGCCTCCTCCGCCCGCCGGAGCGGCGGGGGCGGGGCGGGGGCACGACCGCGCCGCGGCGAGCGCCGCCGGCCTCAACTACACGTTGTTTCAGGCGCTGGGCGCGGATTTCGCGGTGCAGATCCGCGCGGGCGCGGGCGACTCGGTGCTCGTGCTGCTGCACGACGTCGCCGCCGCCGCGGTGCGGCGCACCCTGGCCGGCCGGCTGCCCGCGCCGGGCGAACCCGGGTACCGGATGGCCGTCCACCGCCTGGCCGACGACGTCGTCCAGGCCGCCCTCGCGGCCCCCGGCGTCGCCGCCACCCGCGTGTTGTTCGTGAAGGACAAGCACGTGTGGTCCGTGGATCAGGACGGAGCGAATCTTCATCTGATGTCCTCGGCCACGCAGGAGGCCCTGTCGCCGGCCTGGTCCCCGGACGGCAAGAAGGTCGCGTACATGGAGTTCAATCAGGGACACGGGCAGATCTACCTGCTCGACCTGGCCAGCGGCAAGCGATCGGTGGTCTATGGCAGTACGGGGCGGGCGTCGGACTTCACGCCGGCATTCTCGCCCGACGGCAAGACCATCGCTTTCAGCCGCGCGACCGAGGAGGGGACCGACCTCTGGACGGTCGATTATCGGGACGCCTGCTGCCTTCAGCGCTTGACCGTGGGAAAGTTTTCTGACAACTTGTCCCCGACTTACAGTCCCGACGGGCGCCGCCTCGCCTTCGTCTCCACCCGTCCGGGTCTGCCGCAGATCTACGTGATGGGCGCCGACGGGACCGATCAGCAGCTCTTCGCGCCCTTCGACTATGGTGTGTCCGGATCGTCCAACGCGCCCGATTGGTCCCCGGATGGTCTGTCGGTCGCGTTTCACCGTGACGTCGGCGGCACCTTGCAGGTCTTCGTTCTGGACGTCCGCAAGGGCACGGTGAAGCAGCTGACGTCCCTCGGGCGGAACGAAGATCCGTCGTGGGCGCCCGACAGCCGGCACTTGGTATTCGTTTCGGATCGCGCGGGGTACCGGCAGCTCTGGATCATCGATCTGGAGACCGGCCGCATCCGTCCCCTGCTGCAGCAGAGCGGGGAACGCCTGCCGGCCTGGTCGCCGAGGCTGCCGGAAGCCGCTTCCGCCACCCCCTGACTTGGAGATCGCGTCAATGACACGCCTGCAATCCGTCACCCTGGCGGCCGTCGCGACGGCCCTGGCCGTCGCCGCCTGTGGAAAGAAGCCCGACAACACGCCCACGCCCGTCGCCACGACGGCGCCCGACACCGCCGCCGAGAACGCCAAGCGTCGCGCCGATTCGCTCGCGCAGGCGCAGGCGGATTCGATGGCCCGCGCCCGCGCGATGGCCGACAGCATCGCCCGCGCCCGCGCCGCCGACTCGGCCGCCGCCGCGTCGCACAGCGCCGACGAAGTCCGCGCGATGCTGGCCACCATGATCCACTTCGAGTTCAACAAGTCGGACATCCAGGCGGCCGATCAGGCCGTGCTCGATCAGAAGATCGCCATCCTGCAGAAGAACCCGGGACTGCGGATCCAGGTGGCGGGCAACTGCGACGAGCGCGGCTCGCAGGAGTACAACCTGGCCCTCGGCAACCGCCGCGCCAACGCCGCGAAGCAGTATCTCGTGACGCACGGCATCGACGCCGGCCGCGTCGAGACGGTCTCCAACGGCGAAGAGCGCCCGCTCGACCCCGGCCACACCGAAGAGGCCTGGGCCAAGAACCGGCGTGACGAGTTCACCATCCTGGCGGGCGGTGACGCGCTGGTGAAGCCGTAAGCGGCGTGCCCGGCCTGGCGCGACGCCTCGCGCTCCTCGGCCTCGGGGTCACCACCGGATGCGCGCTCAAGGGCGACGTCCGGAAGGTGGGCCTCGAGGTCGAGGCGCTCCAGGCCCAGATCAGCCGCTCGGATTCGCTCCGCCACTCCGAGCGCGACAGCATCCTCACCGCCATCGCGGCGGTGCAGCAGGCGCTCACCGCGCAGCAGGCCTACCTGGTCCAGCTGCGCGGCGACGCCAAGAACGACCACCTGAACATCCAGCAGCAGCTCGTGAGCGTGCAGGAGCTCACCGGCCAGAGCCAGCAGCGCCTCACCGAGCTGCGGTCCCAGCTCGAGGCGCGCGCCGCGCAACCCATCACCGGGCCCGACACCGCCGCGGGCGCGGCGTCCACCGCCTCCCCCGGGGCGGGTGGCGCCACGGCGGACCAGATGTACGACGCCTCCCTGCAGCAGTACCGCAAGGGGAGCGTCGCCACGGCCCGCTCCGGATTCCGCCAGTTCCTCCAGGCCTATCCCGCGGACCCCCGCGCCGCCGACGCCCTGTTCTTCATCGGGGAGAGCTTCGGAGATCTCCAGCCCGATTCCGCCGCTCCGGTGTATGCTCAGGTCGTGAAGAGCTACCCCAATTCCTCGCGGGCGCCCACCGCCCTCTACAAGCTCGGCCTCCTGGCCGAGAAGTCCGACAAGGCGCTGGCCCGGACGTACTACAACCGGGTGATCGCGGGGTATCCGCGCTCGGACGAGGCCAACCTCGCCCGGCTCCGGCTCCAGAGCCTCGGACACTAGCCCGGCCTCCGTGGCCGCTCCCACTCCCCGCGGCGAGATGCCGTTCCTCGAGCACCTCGAGGAGCTCCGGTGGCGTCTCTTCCGGAGCGCCATCGCCGTCATGATCGGCGCGATGATCGGCTGGGGCGTCGTGACGAGGTTCGACGTTCTGGGCCTCCTGATGATTCCCATCACGCCCCTCGTGCCCGGGGGCCATCTGATGGTCACGGGGCCCACCGAAGCCTTCTTCATCACCCTGAAGCTCGCGCTGGCCGTGGGGATCGTGCTGGCGTCCCCCGTGCTGGTCTACCAGATCTGGGCCTTCCTCGCGCCGGCGCTGTACGAACGCGAGCGGCGCGTGCTCGTGCCCTCGCTGACCGTCGGGCTCGTGCTCTTCGCCGCCGGAGCGGGGGCGGCGTACTTCCTGGTGCTCCCCCGGGCCCTGGGCATGCTGCTCTCGTTCCAGCGGGAGCACCTCGCCCCGATCATCACGGCCGAACGGTACTTCGGGTTCGCCATCCCGCTGATCCTCGCGTTCGGGGCCATCGCCGAGATGCCCCTCGTGATGGTGGTGCTCGCGGGGTTCGGACTCGTGAACGCCCGCTTCCTCGCGCGGAACCGCCGCTACGCCCTGGTCGTGGCGGCGTTGATCGCCGCGTTCCTGGCGCCGCCCGATGCGCTGTCGATGATCGTGATGATGGTGCCGATGGTGGCGCTCTACGAAGTCAGCATCTGGTGCGTCTGGGTCGTGGGGCGCCGCCGCGAGCGCCGCCAGGCGGCCGAGGCGGCGGAGACGACCGGGCCGCCCGGGGGGACCGGGCCGGGACCGGGGACGGTCGCCGGCGTGATCGTGCTGCTGGCGCTCCTGGGAGCCGGAGGACTGTCGGCCCAGCGGCCGACCCAGCCGCCCCCTCGCCCGGACACGACACGCGGTGCCCCGGGCGCGGCGGGCGCGGGGGGCGCCGCGGCCGGGGCCACCGGGCGGGTGATCGACACCGCCACCGCCCGACGCCTCGGTCTTCCCACCGGTCCCACCCACGCCTTCCCGCCGTCCGACGCCCTGATGGATTCGCTGCTCGCCCGCAAAGGCTACCGCATCACGCGGTATACGGCGGATTCCATGACCATGCACCAGGGCGGCCAAGGGAACGAGCTCGAGCTCCGGCAGAACGCCCTGGTGGACCAGGACGGCTCGAAGCTGCAGGCCGACTCCATCCACTACGTCCAGGCCAGCTGCCGGCTGGACGCCAACGGGGCGCCTTCGCTCTTCGGCGAAAACTCCGTGATGATCGGGGATTCGCTGCGGTACGACAACTGCCTCAAGCGCGGCGTCATCGCCAACGCGCTGACCAGCTTTCACCAGGGGTCGGCGACGTGGTACATGCGCGGCGACATCGCGGTGGACTCGGGCTCCACCCGGATGTTCGGCGCCGGGTCGTCCATCACGTCCTCGGATCTGCCGCTTCCCGACTACCACTTCCAGGCCGGGGAAGTGAAGTGGCTCAACAAGAACGTGATGATCGCGCGCCCCGCGGTGCTGTACATCCGCGACGTCCCGCTGATGTGGCTGCCGTTCATCTTTCAGGACATCCGGCTGGGGCGCCGGAGCGGCGTGCTGGTCCCGCAGTTCGGCCTGAACGACCTGGTCCGGCCCACCCGCCAGTACCAGCGCCACATCGCCAACCTCGGCTACTACTGGGTGCCGAACGACTACATGGACGTGGTGGGACGGGTGGGATGGTTCGCCAACCGCTACGTGCAGGTTCAGGGGGCCCTGCAGTACCGCTGGCTCGACCAGTTCATCCAGGGCGGGATCGGCTACTCCAAGCTGTCGGAGCTCGACCAGTCGGGGACCGCGACCCAGATCACCTGGTTCCATAACCAGAGCTTCGACTCGAAGACCAAGTTCAGCGCCACCGTCAACTACGCCACGAGCGCGCAGGTGATCCAGCAGAACACCGTGGATCCCTTTCTGTCCACCGCGCAGCTGTCCTCCCAGGCCAACTTCCAGAAGCAGTTCTCGTGGGGCACCGTCAACCTCGGCGGCTCCCGGTCGCAGAACCTGTCCAACGACCTGGTCAGCCAGACCTTCCCGTCCCTCAGCCTCACGCCCTCCCCCATCAACGTGACGCAGTCCATCACCTGGTCACCGGGGATCAGCTACACCAACCTGCAGTCGTTCCACAATCCGTCCGGAACCCTGCTCGCCGCGTTCCCGACCGGAGTGGACACGGCGACGCAGTTCTTCGACCAGCGGCAGACGACGTTCGCGTTTCAGACCCCGATCCGCATCGGCTCCTGGAACTGGTCGAATTCCCTGAACATCAGCGACATGGCCTCCAACCAGCGGCACGAGTACTTCATCGAGGACAGCACGAGTCCCGGGGCGCTGCGGAAGCTGCTCTACGTCCGGACCTTTCAGACCACCGCCGACTGGCAGACCAGCTTCGGTCTCCCGTCGCTCTTCCGGAACAGCTGGAAGCTCCAGCCGCAGATTTCCGTGCTGAACTCGACGCTGCAGGGGCCCTACGCCATCCGCAACCAGTTCACCGGCGGTGAGTGGGTCCACCAGGGAAAGCGCCTGGGCTTCGGCGCGAGCCTGGCGCCGACGTTCTTCGGGTTCTTCCCGGGGTTCGGGCCCGTGGACCGGATCCGCCACTCGCTGCAGTTCATCGTCAACTATCTCTACGCGCCGGGGTCCGCGGTGGACCCGGCCTACGCGAAGGCGATCGACCCCTCGGGGCTCAACCAGTCGGTCCGCAACGACCCGCAACAGACCATCAGCATCGGGCTGTCGCAGAACTTCGAGGCCAAGCTCAAGCCTCCCGCGGGAGACACGACGGGGCAGGGGAAGAAGATCCGGCTCCTGTCCATCAATACCTCCCAGATCCAGTACAACTTCGAGCGCGCCAAGGAGCCGGGATATACGGGGTGGCAGACCCAGACCCTCACGAACACCTTCGCCACCGACCTGCTCCCCGGGTTCAGCCTGTCGTTGACCCACGACCTCTGGGGCGGGGTGGGCGTGGCCGGGGTCCGGGGCTCCACCTTCTCCCCGTTCCTCACGAACGTCTCGACCAGCTTCTCGATTTCCGGCAACACGTTCCGCAGCATCGGCGCGCTCCTGGGTCTCGTTTCCCGCGGCGCTCCCCCGCCGACCACCCCGGCGGCGGGCGCCGCCGGAGGGGCCAATGCCGGCCTCGCGCCGTCCACGCCCGGGGGCGCGGTCCCGGTGCCCGGGGGCGTGATCCCCACCATCGGCGGCGGCATCCGGGGCATGAATTCCCCGTACGCCCCGAACCCGGCGGGCGGCAGCGGCTTCTCCCTCCAGGTCTCGTTCACCAGCACGCGCCCGCGCCCGCGTCCCGACTCGGCCGCCCTGATTCCGTACCAGACCGACTCCGCGTACCAGCCGCCGCTGCCGATCCCCGGCGTCAACGGATCGGGGCAGGAGCAGATGAACTGGACCATGCGGTTCAGTCCGACGCCGCACTGGGACCTGGGCTGGACCACGACGTACGACTTCCATACCCATCAGTTCGCCCAGCACTACATCCAGCTGCAGCGCGACCTCCGCCGCTGGCAGGCCTCGTTCGTGTTCGTGAAGGGGCCGAACGGAACCTTCGCGTTCAACTTCCGGATCTCCCTGCGCGACGAGCAGGACATCAAGTTCGACTACGACCAGCAGACCATCCGCGAAACGCAGTAACCCGTCCGGCTGTCCTCGCCGTGGGACAGAGGCCCGGAATCCGCGCTCCGGCGCATCTCCGGAGCCGCGGCACGGACCGTGCTTCCCTCCAGGGTCACCTGTCTTCCCGAGGCATTCGGCATGCGCACACTCACGCGAGTGGGCCTGGTTCTGGCCGTCACCGCGGCCGCCTGCGACCAGCAGCGGACCGTGGACGTGTCTACGCTCCCGCCCCCGCAGGATCTGTCCTACGAGCTCGACCCGTCGGGGACGCCCGGGACGCCGTCCGGGATTCTCCTGTCCTGGGCGCCCGTCACCGCCCCGACCCTCTCGAGCTACAACATCTACTCCCGGCCGGGGTCGAGCGGGGCCTTCAACTTCCGGGCGGAAACCACGTCGCCCACGTTCCACGACGCCGGCGTCCCCGACCTGCAGTACTTCGTCACCGCCGTGGACGTCAACGGCACCGAAAGCGCGGGTTCGAACGTCGTCACCGTGGATTCGCGCCTCACCCTGGAAGCCCCCGACACCCTCTATTCGACCTCGCTCAACGGCGCCGTCGAGCTCGACTGGACCGACAACGCCTACCTGACCGCCCCGGCGGCGTTCAAGTGGTACCGCGTATACTCGGCCAGCGCGATCTCCGACACCCTCTGCGGCACCGACTGGGTGCTCGAAGGCGCGACCGTCTCACCGGACTTCATCGTCGGCGCGCTCACCAACGGCGTGACGCGCTGCTACGGCGTGTCCGCCATCGACACCCTGGGTGACGAGAGTCTCTGGTCCCCGGTCCGGGAAGACACGCCGCGCCCGGACGCCCGCAACGTCGCGCTCTTTCCCGAGGAGACCACGCCCGCCCAGGCGGGGCTCGAGTTCTGGGACGGCGCCGGCGGGTACGGGCTGGTCGTGAACGGCGGGTCGCCTTCGGCGAACTTCTACGTGTCGCAGCACGCCGACTCGACCCTCTGGCTGGTGCCCGCCGCCGGCACCACGATGCAGCAGTACGGCAGCGGCGCCATCGCGGACCTCACGTCCATCGACTACGCGCCCGCGTCCGGCTACTCGAGCACGCCGCTCCAGGCGCAGCCCGGCTTCGGGTACGTCTTCCAGACCGGCTCCGGCGCCGCCACGCGGTACGGCGCGGTCCGCGTGACGCACGTCGGGCGGACGTTCCTCATTCTGGATTGGAGCTTCCAGACCGATGCCACCAATCCGGAGCTCGTTCGGGCCTCCGTCCAGACAGCGACCGGTAGGACAGTGCCCAGACATTAGGTACTGCATCGACTAGACGCACAGACGCCAAGAACTAGACGCACAGACGCCAAGAACTAGACGCACAGACGCACAGATGGTAAACGGGGGTCGGGTTGCAGGGGCACTCCTGCGGTCCGACCCCTGTCTCCCATCTGTGCGTCCGCGCGTCTAGTAGGTAGTTTCTGTCCACCATGACCATCGCCCTAGATGGACGCTCGTTGTCCCTGGCGGACGTGGTGGCCGTCGCCCGTGGCAATGCCAAAGTTTCCGCCGCTCCCGCCGCCCTCGATCGGGTCCGCGCCTCCCGCTCCTCCGTGGAGCAGGCGATCGCCCGCGGGGACACCATGTACGGCGTGAACACGGGCTTCGGGAAGCTCGCCAACGTCCGCATCCCCGCCGACAAGCTCCGTGATCTCCAGGCCAACCTCATCCGGAGCCACGCGTCCGGCGTGGGAGATCCGCTGCCCGTCGAAGCGGTCCGGGCGATGATGCTCCTCCGGGCCAACGTGCTGCTGATGGGCACGAGCGGGGCGCGCGCCGAGCTGCCGCTGCTCCTCATCGAGCTCCTGAATCGCGGCATTCACCCCTCCATTCCTTCCCAGGGAAGCGTCGGGGCCTCCGGGGACCTGGCGCCGCTCTCGCATCTGGCCCTCGCGTTGATGGGCGAAGGCCCGGACGGCGCCGCGGTGCGGGCCGCCGGCCTCACGCCCGTGACCCTCGAAGCGAAAGAAGGCCTGGCATTCATCAACGGCACCCAGGCGCAGACCGGACTGGCGGCCCTCCTGGTCCACGACGCGTGGCTCCTGTGGCGGTGCGCCCACGCCGCCGCCGCCATGAGCCTCGAGGCGGCCCGCGGGACCCCGGTGGCCTTCGACGCCCGCATCCACGACGTCCGGCCGCACCCCTGGCAGCAGCACTCCGCCGCCATCCTCCGCGAGCTCCTGGCCGACAGCGCCATCCGCGAGTCCCATCGGGACAACGACCCCAGAGTCCAGGACGCCTACTCGCTCCGGTGCACGCCCCAGGTCCTGGGCGCCGTGGGGGAGGGGATCGCGATGGCCGAGCGGATCGTCTCGACCGAGCTGAACTCGGCCACCGACAACCCGCTGGTGTTCGGCGCCGAGATCCTCTCCGGCGGAAACTTCCACGGGCAGCCGATCGCGTTCGCCCTGGACGTGCTCGGGATCGCGCTGGTGACCCTCGCCAACCTCTCCGAGCGGCGTCTCGAGCGCGTGGTGAACCCGGACCTCTCGTTCGGGTTGCCGCCCTTCCTGGCGCGGAACGCCGGGGTCGAATCGGGATTCATGACCCCCCAGATCGTCGCCGCGGCCCTCGTGGCCGACGCGCGCGTCCTCGCGACTCCGGCGAGCGTGCAGACCATTCCCACCGAGGCGAATCAGGAGGACATCGTGCCCATGGGGATGAGCGCGGCCTGGAAGGCGGGCCGGATCCTCGCGGACGCGGAGCGGGTCGTCGCCATCGAGCTCCTGGCCGGCGCCGAAGGCTTGGAGTTCCTGAAGCCCCTCACGCCGGGACGCGGCGTCGCGCGCACCTACGCCGCCGTCCGCGCCCTCGCGGCCGCCCTCGACGGGGACCGCCCCTTTCAGGCGGACATCGAACGGGTGGCGTCCGAGATCCGCACCGGCCGGTTCGACCCGGGGCCGGCCGCGTGAGCGGCCCGCGGCCCGTGCGCGCGCCGCGCGGACCCGCCCGCACCTGCCGCGGGTGGATCCAGGAAGCGGCGCTGCGGATGCTGATGAACAACCTCGATCCCGAGGTCGCCGAGCGCCCCGACGATCTGGTCGTGTACGGCGGCACCGGGCGCGCGGCCCGGGACTGGGCGTCCTTCGACGCCATCTGCCGCACCCTCACCACGCTGGCGGACGACGAGACGCTGCTGGTCCAATCGGGACGTCCCGTCGGGGTGTTCCAGACCCATCCGGACGCGCCCCGGGTTCTCATCGCGAACGCGAATCTCGTGGGCCGCTGGGCCACCTGGGACGTGTTCCGGGAGCTCGAGCGGAAGGGGCTGACGATGTACGGCCAGATGACGGCCGGCTCCTGGATCTACATCGGCACGCAGGGGATCCTGCAGGGCACGTACGAAACGTTCGGCGCCGTCGCCACCCGGCACTTCGGCGCGTCGCTCGCGGGGCGCCTGGTGGTGACCGGGGGCCTGGGCGGGATGGGCGGCGCCCAGCCGCTCGCCGCGACCATGAACGGCGCCGTCTGCCTGGCGGTCGAAGTCGACCCCACCCGCGTGCGCCGCCGGCTCGACACCCGCTACCTGGACCGCGCCACGGAGTCCCTCGACGAAGCGCTGGCCTGGTGCGCCGAAGCCCGCGCCGCGAAGACCGCGCTCTCCGTGGGAGTCGTCGGTAACTGCGCCGACCTCCTGCCCGAGATCGCCCGGCGCCGCGTTCCCGTCGACGTCCTCACCGACCAGACCTCGGCGCACGATACGTTGAACGGCTATGTCCCGGCGGGGATGTCCCTGGATCAGGCGCGGGCCCTGCGGGCGAAGGACCCCGCGGCCTACGTCCGCGCCGCGGTCGCCTCGATTGTGAAGCACGTCGAAGCGATGCTCGAGCTCAAGTCGCAGGGCGCCGTCACCTTCGACTACGGCAACAACATCAGGACGGTGGCCAAGGACGCCGGCCTCGCCCGCGCCTTCGACATCCCGGGCTTCGTGCCCGAGTACATCCGGCCCCTCTTCTGCGAAGGAAAGGGCCCCTTCCGCTGGGTGGCCCTGTCCGGCGATCCCAAGGACCTGGCACGGACCGATCGCCTGGTCCTGGAGCTCTTTCCCGACCAGGAGCACCTGCGCCGGTGGATCACGCTGGCCCGGGAGCGCGTGGCGTTTCAGGGGCTGCCGGCCCGCATCTGCTGGCTGGGACAGGGCGAGCGCGCCCGGTTCGGTGTGGCGCTCAATGACCTGGTCGCGCGCGGGGAGGTGTCGGCTCCCATCGTGATCGGCCGGGATCATTTGGACACCGGCTCCGTGGCGTCTCCGTTCCGGGAGACCGAGGCGATGAAGGACGGATCGGACGCCATCGCCGACTGGGCCATCCTGAACGCCCTCCTCAACACCGCCTCCGGCGCCTCCTGGGTTTCGTTCCATCACGGCGGGGGCGTGGGGATCGGCAATTCACTCCACGCGGGGCAGGTGATCGTCGCGGATGGGACGCCGGCGGCGGCGCGGCGGCTCCAGCGGGTGCTGACCAACGACCCCGGCATCGGCGTGGCGCGCCACGCCGAAGCGGGGTACCCGGAGGCCATCGCCACCGCTCAACGCGAGCACCTCCGCCTGCCGATGCGCGAGGCCGGCGACTGAGCACCCTGCTCGTCGGCGCCCGGGCGGTCGTGACCTGCCGCGGCCCCGCGCGGGCCCGCCGCGGCGCGGAAGCCCGAAACGTGGAGGTCCTCGCCGGTGCGGCCGTCTTGCTCGACGGCTCCCGGATCGCCGCGGTGGGTCCCGCCGCCGACCTCGCGGCCGCCCATCCCGGCGCCCTCCGCGAAGAAGTGCGCGGCATGCTCTTTCCGGGGTTCGTGGATGCCCACACCCACGGCGTGTTCGGCGCGCCGCGCCTCGACGACCACCGGCGCCGGGCGCTGGGCGAGACCTACCAGGCGATCGCGGCGGCGGGCGGCGGGATCCTCGAGTCGGTGCGCGATGTGCGGGGCCGCTCCGAGGCCGACCTGTACCGCCTGGCCCGCGCCCGCCTCGATACCCTCCGCGCGCACGGCACCACCACGGTCGAGGTCAAGTCGGGGTACGGGCTCGATCTCGAGGCCGAGCTCAAGCAGCTCGCGGTCATCGCGCGCCTCAAGCGGGACGGGAGCCCCGACGTGGTCGCCACGTTCCTGGGCGCGCACGAAGTGCCCCCGGAGCACCGGCGCGACCCGGCCGGGTACATCCGGTTTCTCTGCGACGACATGATCCCCCGCGTGGGCCGCGAGCACCTCGCGCTCCGCTGCGACGTCTTCTGCGAGCCCGGGGTGTTCACCACCGACGCGAGCCGCCGGATCCTCGAGACCGCGCGACGCGCGGGCCTGGCGCTCACCATGCACGCCGACGAGCTCGAAGGAGCAGGGGGCGCCGAGCTGGCCGTCGCCCTGGGGGCGCAGTCGGCGGATCATCTGGCGGCCGTGTCGCCAGCCGGGATCCGGGCGCTGGGCGGGGCGGAGACGGTCGCGGTCCTTCTGCCCGCCACCATGACGTTCCTGGGCAAGCGGACGCAGGCGCCCGCGCGGGCGCTCTGGGATGCGGGAGCGGCCGTGGCCCTGGCGACCGACTTCAACCCCGGGTCGTCCCCCACGCTCTCCCTCCCGCTGGTGATGGCCCTCGGGGTCTCCCAGCTCGGGATGCGTCACGAGGAGGCGCTGATCGGGGTGACCGTGAACGCGGCCGCGGCGCTGGGCCTGGCCCAGGATCGGGGCCAGATCGCCCCGGGCATGCGCGCCGACCTGGTGGCGCTCGACGTGTCGGATTGGCGGGAAGCGGCGTACTGGCTCGGTGCCAACCTCGTAACCGCCGTCTGGACAGGGGGTTCGGCTTGTCGCTCCCCATCGGCCCCGATATCTTTAGCGTGACATGTCCAAACTCGAGAAATCGAAGGAACGCGCCCGCGCCCTCGAGCTGAAGGATCCCAAGGGGGCTGTCGAGGCCTGGCTCGAGGTCCTGAAAGAGCAGGACGCCGAGGGCGAGGCCAATCCCGATCTGGCCATCTACAACCGCATCGGGGACCTCTACGTCAAGCTCAAGGACCCCGGTCAGGCTGCCGATCATTACGACCGCGCGGTGGACAAGTACGCCGAGCAGGGCCTGCACAACAACGCCATCGCGATGTGCAACAAGGTCCTCCGCAACGCGCCGGGACGTCAGAACACCTACCTGAAGCTCGCCAAGCTCTACGCCGCCAAGGGATTCAACGCCGAGGCGAAGCAGAATTTCGTGGAGTACGCCGAGCGGGTGCACAAGGCCGGCAACATCCAGCTCGCGTTTTCGGCGCTCAAGGAGTTCACCGACATCTCGTCCGAGGGCGAGCAGCTCCGGGCGATGCTGGAAGAGCAGCTTGCGGCGTATGGTACGGCCGACGTGCCGCAGCGGCGGACCACGGCGGCGCACAAGCCGGTGGAGCCGAAGCAGCCGAAGCGGAAGACGTCGAGCCTGGTGTTCCTGGATCTGGATGCGCCGTCGCCCGCCAAGGCGACGGCCGCCCCCGCCGCCCCCGCCGCCCCCGCCGCGCCCGCCGCGCCGGCGAAGCCCGGCGTTCCGGCTCCCAAGCCGGCGGCTCCGGCCCCAAAGCCGGCCGCGCCCGCCGCCAGGGCGCCGGCGCCTCCGAAGCCCGCCCCGCCTCCTCCGCCGCCCGAGCCTGAGCCGGAGCCGGTGTCGATCCTGGAGGAGCCGGTGGCGGAGCCCGACACGTCGCTCGAGATCGAGTCGACCTCGCTGGTCGAGGAAGAGTCCGTCGAGGCGGCGGACGTGGGGGGCACGCTCGAGGGTCTGGAGGCCACGAGCGCGGATTTCGAGGATGTCCGCACGAGCGCCGACGATGTCGAATCCGTGCGCGAGGAGATCGTCGCCGACGACGTCGAGCCGGTCGCCGAGCTCGAGCCGACGGCGGCGGACGTGGAGCCGGTGGCCGAGGATGCGGTGGCCGAGGACGTGGTGGCCGAGGAAGTGGTGGAGGAGCCCGTCGCGGAGGAGGTGCCCGAGCCTCCGGCGCGGACCACCGCGCGGCGGCAGGCCGTGGTCGAGCTGTCTCTCGACGCCGAGCCGGAGCCCGAGCCGGAAGCCGAGCCCGAAGCGGTGGTGGACGACGAACCGCTGGTCATCGAGGAGGCGCCCGCCGACGCCGAACGGCCGCAGTGGATCCAGACCGAGGATGACACGTCGGTCGGTGGTCGCCCATCGGTGCACATCGACGTGGGGCTCGACGGGCCCGTGCAGGCCGAGGAAGAGGCCCCGGCGATCGACTTCTCGGACATCGAGGAGGCGGCCACCGTCTCGATCGAGGACCTGGAAGGCCGGGTGGCCGACAATCCGGACGACCCCGAGGCGCACCAGGCCCTGGGCGAAGCGCTGGTGGAGGCGGGGGACCGCGATCGGGGCATCGAGGAGCTGGACCACGCCACGGCGGGATTCGAGGGGCTGGGGAACCTCCAGCAGGCGGAGGACCTGGTCGACGAGATCCTCCGGCTCGATCCCAACAGCATCCGCCACCGCCAGAAGCTCGTGGAGTTCGCGTACAAGTCGGGGGAGAAGGACAAGCTCATCACGGCGTATCTCGAGCTGGCCGATACGCTCCTGCGGTCGGACGTGCCCGAGAAGGCCCGCGCGGTCTACGAGCGGGTGGCCGAGCACGATCCGGGGAACGCGCGGGCCCAGTCGGCCCTGGCGATGCTGGCGCCTCCGCCGGCCGCCGTCCCCGAAGGCAAGGTGAAGGCCAAGGACGCGAAGATGAAGGTCCGCGACGAGGCCGCGAGCGGCGCGGATTTCGTGGACCTGGGCGCGATGATCCTCGAGGAGGAGGAGCCCCCCAAGGACTCCCGGATGAAGGTGCAGGACGAGGAGCCCACCGGGGACGAGCAGCAGGACTTCAAGGACATGCTGGCCCGCTTCAAGCAGGGAATCGACGAGAACATCGACGAAGGCGACTTCCAGTCGCACTACGACCTGGGGGTGGCGTTCAAGGAGATGGGGCTCCTGGACGAGGCGATCGCCGAGTTCCAGAAGGCCCTGCGGGCCCAGGACGGCAAGCTGCGCACGTCGGAAGCGCTCGGCGTCTGCTTCTTCGAAAAGGGGGCGTTCGGCGTGGCGGAGTCCATCCTCCGGCGCGGCCTGGAGCTGCCGGCCTCGGGGGACGAGGAGCGGCTGGGGATCCTCTACTGGCTGGCGCGGGCGCTGGAGGAGCAGGGACGGACGCGGGACGCGCGGGATCTCTACGGCCGGGTGTTCGCGGTGAGCATCCGGTTCCTGGACGTCGGCGAGCGCGTCAAGGCGCTCGCCGCGCAGGGGAACTGACGTGAGCCAGCAAGTCGCGCCGGTCACCCTGCACGACATCCAGCGCCCCGTGGCCCAGGATCTCGCCCGCGTGGCGGACGAGCTGCGGCGGATCATCGCGGCGGACTTCCCCGGCATCGCGGACGTGAACGACCATCTCCTGCGGATGAAGGGGAAGCTCTTCCGGCCCATGCTGCTCCTCCTGTCCGCGCAGGCGTCGGGGGACGCCGATCCCCGCACCGCGACCCTGGCGGCCGTGGTCGAGCTGATCCACCTGGCCACGCTCGTGCACGACGATTCGGTGGATCACTCGGCGCTCCGGCGCGGGCTCCCGACCCTCAATACGCTGTTCTCGCACCAGATCGCCGTCATCATGGGCGACTATCTGTATTCGCGGGCCATCATCGAGCTGGTGCGCTTCAACGACATCGAGCCGCTCCGCGTGTTCGCCCGGGTGACCAACGAGATGACCATCGGTGAGATGCGCCAGCTCGAGGCCCACGACAAGCTCGCCTATACGGAGGAGCAGTACGACCAGCTGATCCGGGCCAAGACCGCGTCGCTGCTCTCGGGCGCCTGCGAGTGCGGCGCCTTGCGCGGCGACCCGGCGGCGCGGGCCGCGCTGGCCCGGTTCGGACTCCACCTGGGGATGGCGTTCCAGATCACGGACGATCTCCTGGATTACACCGAGCCCGAAGCCGTCACCGGGAAGCCCTGGGGCCTGGATCTGAAGGAGC
>Ga0335071_10001204_pt1 | contig 27986 bp, 24 predicted proteins | sample Lox_Sample_15_FD_206724 | JGI IMG/M metagenome (GOLD analysis project Ga0335071, IMG submission 206724) | Soil microbial communities from Loxahatchee National Wildlife Refuge, Florida, United States - Lox_Sample_1.5 | ecosystem: Environmental > Terrestrial > Soil > Wetlands | place: USA...
GCGATGATGACCAGGATTGGAAACAAGGCCTCGATCATCTTCAGTTCCTCACCTCGGCGACCGGCGCGGCGGGCCTCTCCGCCAGCAGGCGATCGACGTCGGCTTGAAACACGGACTCCCGCACCGCGCCAACGTAGGTTTTAGCCACGCGCCCCTCGCGGTCCACCAGGACGGTGGTCGGGATGGCGTCGAGGTCGGCTACGAACGGGGTTCGCGGCGCGGGGAAAACAACCGGATAAGTCATGTGATACTGCCGGACGAAGGACTGGACCGGTCCTTTTTCGCCCTTATCCAAGGAAACACCGACGAGCGCCAGACCCTTGTAGCGATAGTCCCTCGCCAGACTCACCAAGCCCGGAGTTTCCTGCCGACAGGGCCCGCACCAGCTAGCCCAATAGTTGATGAGAACCACCTGGCCTCGATGATCGGCGAGCCGCCAGGAGGCTCCGTCGAGCCCGGGCATGACCAGATCTCCGACGGGCTTTCGTTCAGCGGCAGGCTTGATGCGGCCGGTGTTGTTGTTCCAGTTCTGAAAGGCGAATGCGATCCACAAGACCACGCCCACAAAAAGGCCGTACTGGATCAGCTTACGGACGTTGGTTTGTCGATCGGTCACGTTGGCTCTACTGGCCTTTTGAGGGAGTCCCTCTATTAGTATATCGGTGCCGGGACAGCGGGCCGTTAACTGCGGCCCCACAGCCGGGCGGATGCGATATTCGCGCCCTGGCGCAGGGATGTGAGCTTCATCCATACTACAGGCTCGATCACGTATTCGCGATTGGTGAAGGTCCCGAACCCGCAATCGCAACTGGCGATGACACGCTCGCGGTCGCCAACCGCCGCAACAGCCTCTTCCAGACGCCGCGCAACCACTTCCGGATGCTCGACGATGTTGCTGTTGCTTTCGATCACTCCGGCGAGTAGCAGCATGCCGTCCGGCAGGCGCCGGCGGTGCAGTGCCTGAAATTCATGCTGGTGCCGCGGATTGCCGAATTCGATGCTGAGCGCCCCGACGTTGGCCTGGTACAAAACGGGAAGGATCAGCTCCAGCGGGACATCGTGTGTATGCGGCCCATTCCAGTTGCCCCAGCAGACGTGCAGGCGAACGCGGTCGCGCGGAATGCCCTCGATGCCGTTGTTGATGGCGGCAACGTGCATTTCGGCGGCTTTGACGAAATCCGCGTCGGAGAGATCCCGGTAAAAAACGGCGCGGTCCATTGCCAGATCCGGCGCATCGATTTGCAAGAGCAGGCCCGCGCGGTGAATTGCCAGGTATTCGCTCCGCATTTCGCGGGCAAGCGCCGCCAGATAAGCCGCGTGTGAGTCGTAATGGGCGTTCAGCATCGTTGTGGAAACGATGCCGGGCGACGGCGCGGTCAGGAAGCATTCGGCAAATCGGCCCACAGCGGCGGCGCTGCTCTTGAACCGGTCAATTTCCGCCGTGATCGTGTCGGTGCTCAGGTAGTGCACGTCCGCCTGCGCTTCGGGCGCGTTCTGCATACGGCTGCGCTTGGGGAAGCGGCGCACGAGGTCGGCCACCAGCTCCGGAAACTCCTCGAAATCGATCGCACGCCGGCGCTTGGAATGGCCCGCAAAACCGGACATGCGCTGCGCGACGTAGGTTTGGAAGCCGACGCGCTGCTGCTCGCCGTCGTTGGCGATGTCGATGCCCGCCTCAGCCTGCTTTTCGAGGATGTGCCGGACCGCGCGATCCATCTCCAGCGCGAGCACATTGCTATCCAGAGGCTTCGCCTCCTCGCGATCGATGAGAAGCTCCGAAAGAACTTCATTGCGGGGCAGACTGCCGACGTGCGTGGTCAGAATTCGGTCGCGGCTGGTAATCACGCTACCCGCGCAGCGTCAGCGGATCGGTGAGCGCTTCGGCCAGATCGTTCAAGAATACGGCGGCTTGCGCGCCATCGACGACGCGATGATCGCTCGATAGCGTCATCGTCATGATCGGCCGGATGCCGATCAGACCGTTTACTGGAACGACACGATCGGTGATGCGGCCTACCGCCAGCACCGCGGCCTGCGGCGGTGTGATGATGGCGCTGAAAGCATCCACGCCAAACATGCCGAGGTTGCTGATGGTGAACGTGCCGCCAGTAATGTCGGGCGGATGCAGGCGGCCGGCGCGGGCGCGTTCGGCCAGATCCTGCCGTTTGGCGGAGATCTCCCCGATGCTGGCTTTGTCAGCGTTGGGGATCACGGCGCCGATCACGCCATCCTTCACGGCGATCGCGACGCTGATGTTGACGCTCGAATGGTACTGAATCGACTTGCCGTCCCAACTGGCGTTCATCTTGGGATGCTTCGCCAAAGTGCGGGCGACCAGCGCGACGAGCAGGTCGGTGTGCGTGGTCGGCTTGCCGAACTTCTCACGGGCCTGGTTCAGCCCGGTAGCGTCGATCTCACGCACCAGAAAAAAGTGCGGTGTGGTGGTCCAGCTTTGGGTAGTGCGCTCGGCCATCAGGCGCGCGATGGTGCTGAGGTCCGACGACGGCGGGATGTGGATCGCGGGAGCCGGCGGAATTGCGGCCGGAGCTGGCGCCGATGCGGCTGGGGCCGCTTTCTGTTGCGCAGCCGCGCGCTCCACATCTTCACCCGAAATGATTCCGCTCGGACCCGTTCCCGTGACGCGGCTCAAATCGACACCCAGTTCCTTGGCCATGCGGCGGGCCTTGGGCGAAACTCTTTGCTCGGGCGCCTCGGCTTTGGCAGGGGCCGCCGGTACGGCAGCAGCAGCCGGCGCGGCCCGCTTTTCGGTCATCGCACGGGCAGCCGGCGCGGCGGTTCCACCATCAGCGGGCGGTTTCTCACCCGGCGCGACGATCCAGGCGATCACCTGACCGACGGGCACAACGTCACCCGCGGCCGACTTCACGCCCGCCAGAACGCCTTCGCCCGGCGCTTCCAATTCCAGCACGACCTTATCGGTTTCGATTTCTGCTAGGGGTTCGCCTTTGGCGATCGAGTCGCCTTCCTTTTTCAGCCACGAGATGATTTTGCCGCTCTCCTGCGCCATCTCAAGCGCAGGCATCACAACGCTGACGGCCATTTACCGCGACACCACCTGCTCGGTGCGCGCGCTGGCTTCCACCATCTCGAGGATGCGCTGGCTGGGCGGACCATCGTGCTCGCGCTCAGTGGGCAACGGACCATCCACCGCGTGATAATGCGCGCCGGCAACCAGCAACTTCTCCGCCGGGAATCGCGTAATCACTTCGTGGCCGGTTTCGGTGACGACGATCTCTTCTTCGATGCGCGCCGCGCTCCAGCCATCCTTCGACGGCCAGAATGTTTCGAGCGCAAACACCATGCCGGGCTTGATCTCGTAGGAATGTTCGAGCGACACCAGGCGGCTGATCACCGGTTTCTCCCAAATTGCCAGGCCAATGCCGTGGCCGAACTGCAGCGCGAACGCCGCTTCTTCGTTCGGGAATCCGAATTCCTGCGCCTTGGGCCACACCGATGCGATTTCGCCGGTGGTGCGCCCGGGCCGGATCAGCGAAATCGCAGCATCCAGATAATCGCGGCAGCGCTGATAGGCGTCGATGAGCGAGTGCGGTGCATAACCGATGGTGAAGGAGCGGTAATAGCACGTGCGATAGCCCATGTAGGAATGCAGAATGTCGTAGTAGACCGGGTCGCCCGGGCGCAGGATGCGATCCGAGAACACGTGCGGATGCGGGCTGCAGCGCTCGCCGGAAATGGCGTTCACTCCTTCGACGTATTCCGATCCCATGTCATACAAGATCTTGTTCACCAGCCCCACCGCCTGGTTCTCGCTCAAGCCCGGCTTCATCGCCATGTAGAGCTCGTGGTACGCCGCGTCCACCATCATGGCCGACGTGTTCAGCAGCGTGATCTCGTCTTGCGTCTTGATGACGCGCGCGTTCGACATCAACTGCTGCCCATCGACTACCGTGATGCCTTCCTTCTGGAGCGCGAACAGAATCGGCGGCTCGACGACGTCGATGCCGACCGGTTGTTTGTGCAACCCGCGCTTTTCCAGCTCAATCTTGATCTTCTTCGCGACGTCTTCCGCTCGCCCCATTTCGGGCGACATCGCGCCGCGCAGCAACGCGATCCCCGGCCTGGACCGCTCTCCCAGCCACGGGCAGTTGAGCTGGTGATGCTTCGCCGCCGAACCGAAGTCCCACAGGATCGGCTCGTCATTCTGCGGCAGCAGCGTGAAGCGGCTGATCTTGTCCTGCGCCCAGGTGCCGATGTGCGTCGCGGTGATGTAGCGCACGTTGTTCATGTCGAAACACAACAGCGCCCCCATTTCGGACTTGGCCAGCAGATCCTTGGCCCGCTGTAGCCGCTCACGGCGCAGCCGATCGAAGTCGACGCGCTGCTCCCAATCCACCGCCATCGTTCCGTACGTCTTCAGTGCCATGACAGATTCTCCAATAATTGATCCCTACGCATTCTTGCGGGTCTCCACACCAGGCTCGCTTCCGCTGGATTCGTTTGCCTCATGCGAGTTCAAGATAGTCGTCCCAAAGATCGATGTAGACCGCGTCGCGGGGTGAAGCCTGTTCGCCCCAAAGCTCCCGCGCGGCGAAGTGAACCGAGTAAACATGTTGCGGCTTCTCGCCCAAGGAATGCGCGTGCGTATCAGGGAACAGGTAGACGCCGTGGTCCCGATCGATCGTACCCAACTTGCCTCGCGCATACCGCGGCAGGCGCGTCGCTCCCACCGGATTGATATTGCGTGCTCTCACGCGCTGGCCGACCTGGAAACGCGGTGCGACGGCGACATTCCGGCTGGCCGGGTCACCCGCTTGGAGCATGCCGGGGACCTGTTCGGCTGTGAGCGGCGGCGTCAACTTCTGCGAGCCGGGCGCGGGATCTGCGCTCTCGATTTCCTGGCGCGTAACGAGACCGGTGCGAACCGAGATCTCTCCCAGCGCCGCGAGCCATTTCTCGTAGTAGCTCAGGCTAAGGTAGTCTGCCGCCGGAAGCAGCTCAATCTGATGACGCAGGGCATCCACGCTCCACTTGCGCCAACCGCCCATGGCCATGGACATGGCATAAACCCGCGACTCCCACGGCGAATGGAATACCGGCTCATTCTGTTCGTATGAAATTGGACCTAGGCCGTGCATACCACCCATGTCGTGGATGCCGTTCACGCCGTGGCCTCTTTCGGAGACGGTACCTTAGCTACGCCTACCATGGCGTCGCGCGTGACCAACGCAGCCAATTGGTCTTCCGTCATCTTCTCTGTCCCGGCCGGCCGCTCGGGCAGCACCAGGTAGCGCAGTTCGGCGGTGCTGTCCCACACCCGCACTTCCACCTCTTCGCCCAACTCCAGGCCGAATTCACGCAGCACACCGCGCGGGTCGATGACCACCCGGGAGCGATACGGCGCCGACTTGTACCACACCGGCGGCAATCCCAGCACCGCCCACGGATAGCAGGAACACAACGTGCAAACAACCACATTGTGCACCGTAGGCGTGTTCTCCACGACCAGCATGTGCTCACCCTGCATGCCGCCGTAGCCCAGTTCGGCGATCGCCGAGGTGGCGTCGGTCAACAGGCGCTGCTTGTAGGCGGGGTCAACCCACGCTCGCGCTACGACTCGCGCCCCGTTGCGCGGACCGATCTTGTTCTCGTAAGCGTCGACCAACGCGTCCAGCGCCCTGGGATCCACCAGACCCTTCTCGGTGAGCAGCGATTCGAGCGCCTTGACGCGCAGAGCAGGGTCGGAAGGAACGGCTTGATGGGCGTGCTCGTGATCGTGTCCGTGCGATGTGGCGCCCATGGTGGTTCTTGCTAAGCCTTTCCAAGCATCTCGCGCGCCGCCTCGGCCACCGATTTCTCGGTCGGTACGGTCAGATCTTCGAGCGGCGGCGCAAACGGAATCGGAATGTGCATCGCTCCCATGCGCTTCACGGGCATTTCCAGGTCGAAAAACGCGCCTTCCTGGATCACCGACGCCAGTTCGGCCGTCGTGCCGTAACGGCCGTAGCCTTCATCGATCACAATCGCGCGCGACGTTTTCTTTACCGACTCGAGCAGCGTTTTCTCATCCAACGGCCAAAGTGTCCGCGGATCCACAACCTCGGCGCTGATGCCCGCTTCTTCCAGCAAGCTCGCCGCGCCCAAAGCCACTTGCACCATGCTGCTGGTCGCGATGATGGTGATGTCGTCGCCTTCGCGCTTCACATCCGCCACGCCCAGAGGAATGGTGTACTCTTCCTCCGGCACCGCGCCCTTCAGCCGGTACATCATCTTGTCTTCGAAAAACACCACCGGGTTTTCGTCGCGGATGGCCGATTTCAGCAGCCCCTTGGCGTCATACGGCGTTGACGGCAGCACGACTTTCAACCCCGGAATATGGCAGAACCAGGCATGCAGCGATTGCGAATGCTGCGCGGCCGACCTCCGCGTCGCGCCTAGAGTCGTCCGCATCACCATCGGGCACTTCCACGCGCCACCCGACATGTAGTGGATCTTCGCGGCTTGGTTCACCATCTGGTCCATCGTCAGACCGATGAAATCGCCGAACATGATGTCCACCACCGGGCGCATGCCGGTCATGGCTGCCCCGACCGCGATGCCGGTGAAGCCTGCTTCGGAAATCGGCGTGTCCAGCACGCGCTTGGGTCCAAACTCATCCACCAGCCCTGTGAGCACCTTGAACGGATGGCCGGCTTCGGCGATGTCCTCGCCCAGCACGAACACCCGCTCATCGCGGCGCATTTCCTCAGCCAGCGCTTCACGGACCGCCTGCCCGAGCGTCAATTCCTTCGTGGCGACTTCAAGCGTAGACATCTTGATCCACCTCGTCGGCCGTCGGGTAGGGAGCGTTCAAAGCGAACTGCACGCCCTTGTCGATTTCCGTCTTCACTTCCGCCTGAATCTTGTCCAAAGCCGCGCGATCGGCGAGCTTTTCGGCGATTAACCAATCGCCCAGGATTTTGACCGGATCGCGCTCGGTCTTCCACTGCTGCTCTTCCTGCTTCGCCCGATAGTACTCGCGGCTGACGTCGCCCACGTGATGCCCGTGGTAGCGATACGTATTCACCAACAGGAACGACGGCCCTTCGCCCTTGCGCGCACGTTCAATCAACTTCTGCGCCGTGGCATACACCGCGCGCACATCCTGGCCGTCCACCGATTCCGCGTGCACTCCAAACGCCGGCCCGCGCGACAGAATGTCGCCCGCCGTGGTCTCGGAATAGTGCGTGTACTCGTTGTACATATTGTTTTCGCACACGTAGATGACCGGCAGCTTCCACAGCGACGCCATGTTCATCACTTCATACAGCACGCCCTGTCCCAGCGCCCCTTCGCCGAAGAAGCACACCGTCACGCGACCGTTGCCCAACCGTTGCGCTGCAAAAGCCGCACCCGTCGCGATGCCCGCGCTGCCGCAGACAATCGCGTTTGCGCCCAAGTTGCCAGTGGCAGGATCGGCGATGTGCATCGACCCGCCCTTGCCCTTGCAGTAGCCAGCCCGCTTGCCCAGCAATTCGGCGAACATCCGATCCACCGCCGCACCTTTCGCCAGACAATGCCCGTGGCCGCGATGCGTGCTGGTGATGTAATCGTCCGGACGCAGCGCTTCGCAAATGCCCACCGCTACGGCCTCTTCGCCGATGTACAAGTGCGCCAGGCCGGGCATCAGCGCCCTGGTGTACAGGTCGTTCACTTGCTCTTCGAACAGGCGAATCATGAGCATCTGCCGGTACATGCGCAGATAATCGGCGCCCGCTACGGATTCGGGCTTCGAAGGGTCAACCGCCGTGGTCATTGGGAAACTCCAGTCGCTCGATCAAAGGCTATCAATCGAGGGCAACGATGGCTTGCGCAAAACGCACTCGGATGAGCAGAATCTTGATTCCGCCGTCGCTGCCCCAGTCATCCGGAAACTCCAGACATTCGTGCCAGCACTTCAAATACTACTGCAAAATCCTGCTCCACCAGGCCCATGCCGCGCGCGGCAGTGAGGAATTCATTCGCCGTGGCCGTGGTGGGCAAGGGCACGTCCACCTTGCGGCCCAGCTCCAGCGCCAGCAGCATGTCCTTCTGCATCATGTTGACGTTGAACCAGGCCTCGTCCGGCATCTTCAGCACGAACGGCCCGCGATACTGCACCATCGGCGAACCAATTACGCTGTGCGTCAGCACATCGACCGCCGTCTCGCGCGCGATCCCGCTTTTTTCGGCCAACAGCACCGCTTCGGAGAACGCCAGCATCTGCACGGCCAGGTTCAGGTTAGTGGCGATCTTCATCGCCAGTGCCAGGCCGTTTTCGCCCACATGCGTCACCTTCGGCCCCAGGTCGAGCAGTAGCGGCTTGACGAGCTCAAAACTCTCCGCGCGCCCGCCCACCATCACCGAAAGCTTTCCCTGCTCCAAGGTGATGACGCTACCGGAAACCGGCGCATCCAGCATGTCGGCGCCCTTCTCGCGAATCTTGGCCGCCAGCGCCTTGCTGACCTCCGGGCTCACCGTGCTCATGTCGACCAGGATTTTCCCGGTGCTCAAGCCCGCGATCATGCCGTTCGAGCCGTGGGCGCATTCCTCCAGCGCCGCCGAATTGGTCACCATCGAAAGCGTGACATCGGCGGCCTCGCAGACCGCGCGCGGCGAATCGGCGAACTGCATGCCTTTATCGATCAGCCACTGCGCCTTCGAGCGCGTCCGGTTGTACCCCGTTACCGTGTGGCCCTTTTCGAGCAGCCGGTTCACCATCCGGCCGCCCATTACGCCCAGACCTACGAATCCCAGATTAGCCATGTGTCAAAGAACCGAGCGAGCGCGGCTTGCCGGTTACGGGCGGCGTTGGCTGGACGGAGGCACCAGGCCCTTGATACGCAGATAAACCACCATCTGGCCGTACATTTCCGTGTCGTGGACCACGTTGAAGTTGAGTACGCCCAGCTTGATCCGGTCGCGCCCGAACATCTTCACTGTCTGAGCACCGTCAGCGTCGGTCATGCCATTGTAAACTCCGTCGCAATAGTCGAACGACGCCTTCAATGCCGCCACCAGGTCGCCCTTGGACGTCTTGGTCTTCTCTGCGTCGCCCATCTTCTGCTCGCCTTTCACCATGCCGCACAACGCCATTTGCACATCCGCGATGTGGCCGACAATTGCTCCGTAGGTGCGCTCCGGCGGGCTGGCCTTGAATGTGTAATCCGCTTCCGACATCTGGTCGGCGGCAGCAAGCAAGGTCTGTTTAATGCCGTTATAGCTGTTCTTGGCGTCTGTGCTGAATGGATTCTGCGCGTTCAGGGCTACGGCGCCCGTCAATGCCGCGGCAAAAGCGCATGTAAGGATACGATTCACGGGGTCTCCTTGGTTCAGGTTTTGGATTGCAAGCCGAAGTATATCAAGACCACTGATAGCCGCGCCGCGCGTTACTGCGTGACGGGCTGGAAGTAGGCGGGCAAGTCTTTCTTGGTCTCACGCAGGATGTCCACAATCGCCTGCCGGTCGGCCCGCGCCAAACGCGCGTACCGTTCGCCCTTCTCTTCGCCCGACAGAATCTGCCACATGCGGCGGTAGATTGCAGCCCGAGCCTGCTCCGGAAGGTCGTCAAAGCCCTTGCTATAGATCAGGTAGCTGCAGGGATAGCGGAAGATCCGTTTCTCCAAATCGAACTGTCGCAATGAGCGACCATGGCTGTCCGAAGGCCCCTCGGCTGCGAACTTTTCCGCAAATCCAGAGTTGCCGCGAACAGGGCCCGGAAGGGCCGCTTCATCGATGAACAGCAGATAATCCACCAGTTCCTTCGCCGACTCCCGCAGCGACGCGGCCAACGCGCCGGCCTGAGCTTTGTCGTAGAGCGCGCAGCGCGTCTCCCATCCCACCCGCGTGATCAGGTTGGTCATGTGCATCTGGTGATTGAAGACCAGCAGCGCGACGATATCGCTGTGCGGCGAAAGATAAACGTTCATGTCGAACTTGCCCTGGAGCGATGCGACCTGCAGAGTCTCATCTGAGATCATCTGTTCGGGATGCTCCGGATCCGCCAGCATCGCGTTTCCCATATGCCGGCCGTGCACCATCGTGCCGGTTACGTACCAGCCGCCCCAACGTTCTTCAAAAGGACTGTGATGGTCCGTCATGAACCCGCCCAGGATCAGCTTCGGACGGCCGTCCGGCAGCGTGTAGAAGCTGCGCAGGATCATTCCCGGTACACCCAGCGTGAGATCGGAGTGGTGGCATGCAAGACAATCGTCGCGGCGGATGAAATTCGGCCGGGAGCCGCGTTGCTGCTCCAGAGTGTAGAACACAACACCTTCCTGCGGGTCTACCGAGGCCATTTCGATGAAGCCAGTGTGCATCCACGCGACCGCCACGGAATCGTTGAAGAAGATCGTGCGCGGATTCCCTGGCTCGATCCGATCCGCCTGCAGGCTGGTTTTGGAAAACACGGCCATCTGCGATTCGATCGGGACATGCAGCGCGTCGAGCACCGCCGGCAGGTAGCCGCGCTCGCCGTCGAATTTCAGTTGAACCTTGCCGCTCTCCACCTGGCGCTTCAAATCGGCGACCGCGTCCTGGGCCGGATGCTTCAGGTAGTTGAAGTACCCGATGGCGGGGTGGTCGATCGACGGCGCCAGCTTATCGTTCAACTCTGCGAAGCACGCTGCGCCGGCGGCAATCAGAGCGATCGCTCGAAGAGTGAACCGGCCCACCTATCTAGCGTAGCGCTACTTCTTGCCTTCCCCTGCCGGAGCGAGGCTCACGGCCGCGGGCTTCTCGGCGGGTTTGGCGGGCGCAGGCTCCGGCTGGCCGACCGGCGACTCGGCCAGCTTTTCTTCCTGCTGATCGATGCCCTGGTTCCGCACGATGATCGAAATGCGGCGATTCGATGGATTGGTAGGGTCGTCCTTCAGCAACAGCCGCTGATCGGCGAAGCCACGCACCTGACTGATGCGATCGTCGCCTAACCCCGATTCCACCAGGATCCGGCGCGCCGAGTTGGCGCGATCGGCCGACAACTCCCAGTTGGAGTAATCCGATCGGCCGTAAGGCGTCGAGTCGGTGTGGCCCTCGATCGCAATTTTGTTGGGCAGCTTCACAAGCTGCGCGCCCAACACCTTCAAAAGCTCGGCGCCGGCCTCGCTCGGCTTGGGATCCCCCGCCTCAAAAAACAAGCCCCGTTTGGTCTCCATTAAGTCGATGCGCAGACCCTCGGCGGTGATGGTCATCTTGATCTGGTTCTCCAGGTCCTTGAACTTCGGGATCTGGCGCATGGCCTGCTCGATCTGCTCTTTGAGCTTGTCCAGTTGGTCCTTGTTCAGTGTGAGCGTTTCGCCGACGCCGACGTTGGTGCTGCCGGTCTGCTTGCCCTTGCCGGTGGGGTCCTGGAAGTAACCGCCCACGGCCTTCTGCACCTTTTGGCTGGCGCTCAACAGCCACAAAACGATGAACAGCGCCATCATGGCTGTGACGAAGTCGGCGTAGGCTACCTTCCAAGCGCCGCCGTGCTCGTCGTCGTGCCCGCCGGCCTTCTTCTTGATGATGATGACCGGAGCTTTGCCCTGACTCAAGCCGCAGCCTCCGTACTGCCGCCGGCTGCCGCCGCGGGCTTGCGACAGGCCTTATCCATCTCCTGGAACGTGGGCCGGACGTGCGGCGGAATCGCTCGCCGAGCAGCCTCCAGCGCCAGGATGGGCGGCATCCCTTTCATGAATGCCAGCAGCGCCATGCGCAGACACAGGAAGTACTCGCTTTCCGAGTCCGTCTGCTTCTTGATGTTGGCCGCGATCGGCCCCAGGAATCCGTAGCACAGCAGAATGCCCAGGAATGTTCCGACTAGCGCCGCCGCCACCTTGTGCCCAATCTCTTCCGGCGGCCCGCCCAACGACCCCATGGTTATGACCACGCCCAGCACCGCCGCCACGATTCCCAAACCCGGCAAACTGTCAGCCATCGTGCTAAGCGCGCCGGCCGGTAACCGGGCCTGGTGATGCAAAACCTCTAGATCCGTCTCCATTACCTGATCTAAATCATGCACTTCCACGCCGCCGGCCACTGCCGTCCGCATAGTGTCGCAGAAAAAGTGCATGGCTTCGTGGTCTTTGGTGAAATTCGGGTGCCGTTTAAAGAGGGCGCTTTTTTCGGGTTCGTCCAAATCCTGTTCAAGCGAAGTCAGTCCATTCTTGCGGGAAGTGGCGAAGAAATCGTTGAGGAAGCGCAGGGTATCCAAGTAAAGTGCTGATGTATAACGGCTTCCCTTCAAGACACCGATGATGCTGCCGACCAGAGCCTTCAAAATGTGGGGCGGGTTACCAATCAGCACGGTCCCGATAGCTGCTCCACCGATGATCAGCAGCTCCGCGGGCTGCATGAGGACCAGAAGGTTACCTTTTTCCATCAGATAACCGCCGGCGATGCAGCCGAGTACAACGAGGACGCCGATAATGGGAAACATCCCGATAGTCTCCAGCCGAGTAATATTGCCTAAGGGCTAACCCTCACTTCATCGGCTGAGATAGGCCGACGCTGTATATTGCGGATATAATGGTCAGTCGCATCAACTGGGAGGGACGATGAAATACATTCGCTGGATGGCTCCGGCTGCGTTGCTGGCGGCAGCCTGGGCCGCCAAGGTCGAGAAGATCGACCCGAAGGATCTGATGACCGGTCAGCAGGCCTTCGCCGACTACCGCACCGAGCGGCCAGGGCTGTTTCATAAGATCACCCCAGCCGACCTGCCTAAGCCATACGACACCAAATCGAGCGCTAACTTCCCGAAAGTTGTTCCTAAGCCGGACAATATGTGGCCGCTGGCTCCTGCCGGGTTCAAAGTCGAACTGTACGTGCACGAAGGACTCACCGAGCCGCGCCAAATTCGCATGGCGCCGAACGGTGACTTCTTCGTGGCCGACAGCGCCGCGGGCGAAATCAAGATCTTCCGGGGCCGCGACAAAGACGGCAAACCGGAGCAGGTGTCCACCTTCGCCACGGGCATGAAGCAGGCTTTTGGGATCAACTTCTATCCTGTAGGCGCCAATCCGCAATGGCTTTACGTCAGCACACCCGGCAAGGCGGTGCGCTATCCGTATCACGTGGGCGATCTGAAGGCCACCGGCCCGGCCGAGACCATCATTCCGGAACTGCCTACCGGAGGGTCAACGGGCGCCTTTCATTGGACGCGGGACATCGTTTTCTCTAAGGACGGCAAGAGAATGTTTGTGGCCGTCGGTTCCGGCTCCAATGTGGACGATACCGACGCGCATCCCGCCGAATTGCATCGGGCCAACATTCTGGAATACACGCCCGACGGTAAATTCGTGAAAGTCTACGGGGTTGGCATCCGCAATCCTGTGGGCCTGGCCATCAATCCCACGACAGGCGAACTGTGGTGCTCGGTGAACGAACGCGACGAACTGGGCGACAACCTGGTTCCCGACTACATCACGCACGTGCAGGAAGGCGGGTTCTACGGCTGGCCCTGGTATTACATTGGCGCGCATCAAGACCCGCGGCACGAAGGCAAGCATCCCGAGCTGAAGGACAAGGTGATCGTCCCGGATGTTCTGCTGCAGCCGCACAACGCGTCGCTCGGCATCACGTTCTATGACGGAAGCCAGTTCCCCAAGGAATTTCAGGGCGACATTTTCGCGGCCGAGCACGGCTCATGGAACCGTTCGACACGCGCAGGCTACGAAATTATCCGCGTGCCGATGGACAACGGCCACGCTGCCGGCATGTATGAGGACTTCATCACCGGTTTCGTGACACCGGACGGCAACGCATGGGGACGGCCCGTCGGCGTGGTGGTGGCCAAAGACGGTTCGCTATACTTCACCGACGACGCCTACAAAGCGATCTGGCGTGTCAGCTACACAGGAAAATAGGAGACCAACGAAAGATGAAATATTGGACTACGTTCGCGGCCGCATTGACGCTGACCGCTTTCGCGGCGTTTTCACAGAACAAAGGACCCGGCGGCGGGATTCCGTCGCCATTGAAGATTACCGTGTCCGGCTACAGCGATGGCGGGGCCATCCCGGAGAAATACACGTGCGCCGCGAAGCCGCCCGGTGGATCGCCCGAAATTCAATGGAGCGGCGCGCCGGCCGGGACCATGTCTTACGCGATCATCTTTCACGATGGCGATGTGCACCCCGGCAAATCGTTTGACGACGTGACGCACTGGATTGCCTGGAACATTCCTGCCACCGCGACCGGCCTGCCCGCGAGCGTAGCAGCCGGGGATTTGCCGGACGGCACTCATCAAGGGCCGAACATCGCGCGCCAGAACAGCTACATGGGGCCTTGCCCGCCGCCGGGTCTGCCGCATCATTACACGCTGGAAGTCTACGCGCTGGACTCCAAGCTTGATTTACCCGCGACCGCTGGCCGTGACGATTTGCAGAAGGCGCTCGGCGGGCACATTCTCGCGAGCGGCGTCTACAACGGCTTGTTCCATCGCTAGGAGATTGCTCATATGCCGCCGGAAGAGAAGTCGAATGAGATTTCGCGGCGCGCGGTAATCGCCAGCGCCGCGATCGTCCCGGTGGCGGCTCTTACGGCCGCTGCACAGCAATCCACGGCCCCATCGGTTCTCTCGGCGGCGCAACTCCGCACGTTGGAGGCATTCGTCGACCGGATCATTCCCAAAGACGAGTTGGGCCCGGGAGCCGCCGAAAGCGGCGTGGCGACTTACATCCACCGCTCGCTGGGCGATTATCTGGCCGGCGAGAAGGCCGCGTTCGTCGACGGCTTGGAGGCCACCGATGCTTATGCGCGGCGCTCGCAGGGTAAAGCGTTCGCGGACCTGACGGCGGACCAGCAGGACGCCGTGCTCACCGCTATGGACGACGGCAAAGCCGAGGGCTTTGAGAACGCCAAGGGCTTTTTTGGCCGCGCGCGGCGGCTGACACTGGAAGGCATGTTCGGCGATCCCTACTACGGCGGGAACAAGAATTTCGCAGGCTGGGACCTGATCCGTTATCCGGGCCCGCGGCTGGCAACCTCGCCCGACGATCAGAAGCTCGGTGTAGCGATCAAGCCGGTTCACACGTCAGCCTACGGCGCAAATCATGGCCATTAATCTGAAGCCGGTCGACGTCGCAGTGGTCGGGCTGGGAGCGGCGGGCGGAGTCGCGGTGCTGCCGCTGGCGCGGGCCGGATTGAAGGTAGTCGGCCTCGAAGCCGGAGCATGGATGAATCCGGCGAAAGACTTCAAGCCCGACGAGATCCACAACAACGTGCGGCAGCTGGTGACCACCGTTCCCAAAGCCAAGCGCGAGATTCCGACGTTTCGAACGGACCCATCGGCCAAGGCACGTCAGGCGGCCGCGCATCCGATGATGAACGCGGTCGGCGGCACGTCCATCCACTATCACGCGCAAAGCTGGCGGCTGAAGCCATGGGACTTTAAGACGCGCTCGGAGACCGTCAAGCGCTACGGCGCGAGCCTGCTGCCGAAAGGCTCGACGCTGGAAGACTGGCCCATCAGCTACGACGAACTGGAGCCTTACTACGACACGGTGGAGCACGAGGTGGGCGTCTCCGGAAAAGCGGGCAATATTCAGGGCAAGCTGGACCCGGCGGGCAACGTCTACGAAGGGCCGCGCCAGCGCGAGTATCCGATGCCGCCGCTGCGAACCTCCGGATATCTCGACATGATGCAGAAAGCGGCACAGTCGCTTGGATGGAAGCCGTTTCACGCGCCCGCAGCCATCAACTCGCAGCCCTATCGGGGCCGGCCCAGCTGCGCCTATCACGGCTATTGCGATCGCGGTGGGTGCCATATACAGGCCAAGAACTCCACCTGCTTCACCACCATTCCCGAAGCACAGAAGACCAAGAACCTGACGGTGGTGGACCGCGCGCACGTGACGCGCATCGTTGCAGGCAACGAGGGCAAGGTGACCGGAGTCAGCTACATTCGCGACGGCAAAGAGTACTTCCAGCCCGCGAAGGCTGTGCTGGTGGGTTCCTATACGTACGAGAATTCGCGGCTATTACTGCTGTCGAAGTCGAAAGCCTTTCCCAACGGCCTTGGGAACAATCACGGCCAGGTGGGCAAGCATTACTTCGGACACTGGGACATTCAGGCGGGCGTTCTCGCGGCTGCGCTGTTCCCGCAGGACCTCAACACCTGGTATGGCGCGATGCTTTCGCAGGGTGTGGTGGTGGATGAATGGGCCGATGATAACTTCGATCACTCCGGCATGGGCTTCATTGGCGGCGCCAGCATGTGCGCCTTCATGGAAGTGCACCCGATCGCTTCGGCTGACATGGGGACATTTGGACGCGCCCCGAGGTGGGGGTCGAAGTGGAAGTCGTTCGTACATGACAACGCGAACCGCTGGACCACTGCGTATCTGCAAACCAACAGCTTCCCGTACGAGAACACGTACCTCGATCTCGATCCCGAGGTGATAGACCCGCTCGGCGATCCGGTGATTCGCGTTACCAGCGGACCCAAGGAAAACGAGACACGCGCCGGTCTCTACGCGCAGGATAAGATGGCCGAATGGTTCAAAGCCGCGGGCGCCATCGAAGTGGTGAAGGGGCAGCCGTCCGGTCCGGCGCTATCCACGCACACCTATGGCGGAACACGTATGGGTGACAATCCGGAAACGAACGTGGTGGACCGCTGGGGTTTCTCCCACGACGCGCCCAATCTGGGCCTGGTCGGCGGCTCCGTATTTGGAACCAGCGGCGCGCGCAACCCGACGCTCACCATGCAGGCGCTGGCTTGGCGCACCGCCGAACATCTGGCGAAGAACTGGAAGTCGATCGCGGGTTAGCTGAAGCTACTTGCCGCCCAGTTCCTGGAGGATCAACTTCGAGTTCTTCTCGGCCTGATCCTGCATCGGGTTTTTGATCCCGGCGGATTGCTGGAAGAACTGCATGCCCTGGCGCATCTGGCCTCGGTCCCCGATTGTTTTGCCCAAGCTGTAGTTGGCGAGGCCAAGGTAGAAAAGCGCGGTGCCGCGGAGTTCTTCGTTGCCCGCCAGCATCGGAAGCGCGGCACGCAACGATTTGTTGGCCGGGCCCCACTTCTGTTCCAGGCTGTAGCCGACACCGACGTAACAGTTGGCGCTCCCGGCGATGTTTTCCTTCATCTTTGCGAAATCCGAGTCACTAGTGCCCTCCGGCTTCTGGCGGGCGTTGATTACTTCCAGTGCCCTACTGCCATAGGTGACCACAGCGGCGGCTTTTTGTCCTCTCCACGCGCAATTGGCAGCGACCAACATCGCTTCCGCGTCACGGGAACCGGCGGCAGACATCCGCTCCGCTGCCGTGCAAACTTTTCCGCCCTCGCCCGCCTTGCTGAGTGCCGCGAAATAAGACGCGGTGGCCAAAGGCAGGTACTGGCTCTTGATGTTGCGCTTCTCGATGGTCTCGATGAGATCAATCTGGGTCTTGGGGTTGTCCTGTTGCTTCAGCGCCACGACATACAGTGCGTACTCGGAGTACTCGTCCACCGACTTCGCGTATTCGATGGCTTTCTTCTCTTCATCGTCGGCAGGCGCCTTGCCGGTACCGGCAGCCTTGCGCGCGGCCTCGGAAGTCCGCTCGGACCACTTCTTCACCAGTTCGACGTCTTCTTTGCCGACCGCGGCCTTCAGAGCGTAGTAGGCCATGTCCATGTCGGGAACGTTAGGCCATGTGGCCTCGCCCGCCGCCAGCGCTTTGTCATAGTCCTTCTGCGATACAAGAATGGACTCGAGCTGCGCACATACCCAGCCGGCGCCTTCGTGCTTGGGATATTTAGAGAGAAAGTCCTGTGCGAGGGTTTCCTTCCTCAAATCATCCGTTTCCTGCCCGATGGACTGCAGCAGCTGTCCTTCCGGCGTGCCCACGTTGATTGTAAAGCTCTGTTTCTCTTGGGCCAATGCGGGCAGCGACAACAGGGCCAGGCCCAGAATGTAGCGTTTCATCAATTCTCTCCTAACGGAGAGAATTTATCACAACTGAGGGCAGTCTGGCACGTGCGCGGATGGTGCGCGCCGAGAGTTGGTGTGTTACGGTTTGGCTCCGGTTTCCTTGGCCAGCCGTACTTTGGCGTCTTCGATCTTCTTCTGGATCTTGGCGACCTCGGAGTGGTCCAGATCGGCGGGCGGACCGGTCTGCCACTCGCGCAGCGAGCTTTGCCACTGCGTGATGGCTTCCTTGACCTTGCCCTCGCGGAAGTAAACCTCGCCGAGATGATCGTGAACGGTTGGGTCGCGCGACATGTACTGCATGGCCTGGCGCAGCTTGTCTTCCGCCTCCGGCAGTTTGTCGAGACGGAAATAAACCCAACCCAGGCTGTCCAGGTACGCGCCGCTGTTCGGTTCGTGCAGGAGCGCTTTCTGAATCAGGTCCCGGGCTTCTTCCAGACGCTCATTGCGATCCGCCAGCATGTAACCCAGATAGTTCAGGGCGCCGGCGTTTTCCGGATTCAGGGCCAGCACTTTGCGAAATTCGGTCTCCGCCGCGGGCAAGTTCTTCATGCGTTCATACATGGCGCCGCGCAGGAAGAGCACCGCCTGTTTGTCGTCGTTGGTCTCCGACAGTTTTTCAGCCTCGTCCAGGGATTTCGCCATCTCAGTGAAGTTCCTGGCCTTCTGGTAAATCTCGGCCAGGTTCAGGTAGCCTTCGCGATCGTTCTTGCCGTCCATGAATTTGCGGGTTTCCGTCACGGCCTGGTCGGTCTTGCCTAAATCGGAGAGCAGGGACGCGTGCTCCGTCCGGACCAAACGGTCATTCGGAAACTTCTTTATGGCGGCATCCGCCTCCGTCTCGGCCTTGGCAAACTCCTTGCCCTGGCGGTAGGTCTCGATGATTTGCGCCTCGGCGCGCGGCGCGGAGTCGGGATCGATATCCGCGACCTGGCGGAATGTCTCCACCGCCGCTCCGTACTGTTCTACGGTGCGCTGCAGGTCGCCCAGGTTCTGGAGCAGGAAGATGCGGCTCGTCTTCTCGGAAGCGCTGTAGGCTTTCTTGGTGGTGGCATCGAGAATGCCTTTCAGCGTTTTGATGGCATCCGGGATCTTGCCCTCGGCCTCCAACAAATTCACGTCGTTGAATTGGACTTCGAGATTGTCCGGCTCGATCTGCTTGGCTTTGTCGGCGGCCTCTCGGGCTTTGGCGAAATCCTGTTTCTGCCGGTAGATCTGGGACATCCGCAGCAGCGAATGCGAATCCTTGGGATCTTCGGCGGCCAATTCCCGGTATGTTTTCAAGGCATCGTCGAACTGCTCGGATTGCAGCAGGTCTTCGGCAAGGGCGCGCTTCAACTCGGAATTACCGGGCTGTTGATCGAGCGCACGGCGCAGCATCTCGGCAGCGAGCGAATAATCCTTCAACTGCTCGTACACGCTGGCCAGGCTGGTGAGGCTGCGGGGATTGGGATTCTTTTCGGCCACCTTGCGCAGCATCTCGGCGGCGGCCTTGTTGTCTCCCAAGTCGGCGTAGACGGTGGCCAGGCCGGTCATGGCGTCTTCGTTCTGCGGATCGATCTCCAGCGCTTTCTTGTACGCTGCCATAGCCTCGGTGGAGTTCTGCAGGACTTTCTCGAGGCGCCCCATCATCAGCCAGCTATCCAGATCCTTGGGGTCGGCATCGGTGATTTTCTGATACTGTTCCAGGGCCTTCTTGACCATGTCCTGGTCGATCTGGTTGTTTTGCGAATCGCCGATCAGGCGCGTATAAATGCGGGCGAGCAAGCGGCGGGCGTTCAGGTCGTTCGGATTCTGCTTGATCTGATCTTCGGCGTCGAGGACCGCTTCCCGCAAACGGCCGGCCTGAATGTAGAGGTCGGAGAGCTCTTCGGAGATAAACGTCGCGCTGGGGTCGGCTTTGAGCGCTGCTTTGTAGCTGTCGACCGCTTTGTTGAAGTACTCGCCGCGGTTGCCATATGCGGCAGCCATTTCCGCGTATAGGTGGCCGAGAGCGTAGTTGTAATACGCCGATGCCTTGTCTCCCGCAGCTGACGTTTTAGGAGGCGTTGGAGCCTTCTGGGCGAAGGCGGCTGTTGTCAGCAAAAGTAGACAGGGGAGGCTAGCCAACCGGCGTGTTGGGATCATCGAAGAACGCTCTCTTTCCCGGACCCGGATCGCTTTTGATCGGGCGTAGAAGTGCTCAATCTCAGTATAACCCCGAAGTCTGGAGACGGTCGCGGCGCATGGCGCAGTGCACGCGCTACCATTCCAGCAGCGTGGACCCTAACGAACTGATTCCACCTCTGGTTGCAGTGATCGGGCCGACCGGTTCGGGCAAGAGCGAGCTGGCCATCCGCGTGGCATTGGAAGTGGGCGGCGAGATCGTGAACTGCGATTCGGTTCAGCTCTATCGCGGCTTCCACGTAGGCACGGCCAAGGTCTCAACGGAAGAGCGGCGTGGCGTCGCGCATCACCTGATCGATGTGCTCGATGCCGGCCAAGTGTTTACGGCCGGCGATTACTCCCGGCGAGCCGCGGCGGTTTTGCACGCCATCGCGGAGCGCCATCGGGTCCCGATCGTCGTTGGCGGGACCGGATTTTACCTGCGGGCTTTATTGGAAGGCCTGTTTCCAGGACCGCCTCGCGACAGGGCGCTGCGCGAACGATTGCAGAGCCGTGAGGCCCGACGTCCGGGCTCGCTGCATCGGATTCTTCAGCGCCTGGACCCGAAGGCCGGCGCGCGCATTCACCCGAACGACAAGAACAAGTTGATGCGAGCTCTGGAGGTGCGGCTGGTGGCGGGCAGGCCGATGTCCGCGCTTTTTGAACAAGGCCGTGCGCCGCTCACGGGCTTTCGACCCATCAAGCTGGGGCTCGATCCTGCCCGCGAGCTTTTGTATCGCGCACTCGATGCACGCACGCTACGAATTTTCGAAAAAGGTTTGTTGAACGAAGTTCGGGACCTGTTGGCGAGTGGCGTCGTTCGAACCGCGAAGCCGTTTGAGTCGCTGGGATACAAACAAGCACTCGCAGTCGTCGAGGGGCGGATGACGGAGACCGCGGCGCTGGAGTCCACGCGGTTGGAAACCCGCCGGTATGCAAAGCGGCAGCTCACCTGGTTTCGAAAGGAACCGGGAGTGCACTGGCTGCGAGGTTTCGGGGGTGATGCTGAAACGCAGGCGCAGGCGCTTGCGATCATCCGCCGGGAACTGCATGCCGGATCGAAGTCATTTCAAATGTAAATATCGCGTGAAATTCTTTTTGCGCAGCGATCTATTTTGGATTTCTGCGGAACGGATCCTCGGCTCGCACGTATATCTACGTGAAGTTACTAAGTCAGAGTTGAGGAGTTACAACAATGGTTAAGAATGTTCTATTGGGATTCGGCTCACTGGCCCTGGCGATCGCGAGCGCGGCCACCGGTTACGACGTGACTTTCTACGAGACAGTGACGGTGAACGGCACGCAGCTCAAGGCGGGCAACTACAAGGTGGAATTGAAAGAAAACACCGCACTGATTCGCGAGAGCTCGGACAAGAAGACGGTCACGGAAGCGCCCGTTAAGGTGCAAAACGAAGACCAGAAGTTCGCGAAGACGTCCGTGCGCTTGGACGGAACTCGCGTCGATGAGATCCGGCTGGGCGGCACGCACACGCGGCTGGTTTTCGAGCGCGCGGGTAACGCGACGAACTAGCACACTGGGGCCGAGGTTAGGTGCTGGCGGTGTATTTCAAACCGCCAGCATGCTGGATTTCCTGGGGCCGCTAGAATGGAACTGTGCGTCCCTTGGTTTATCTCGCGGCTTGCAGTCTTGGGCTGGTTTCACCTGTCCTACGAGCCGCAACGTTTGTAGTCCTGCCGTTCTTCAACGTATCCCACCGCGCCAATCTGGACTGGATCGGCGAAAGCCTGGCCGAATCGGTGCGCGAGGCGCTGTCGTCGGAAGGGCTGATGGCGCTGGACCGTGACGATCGTGTGGAAGTCTATCGCCGGCTTTCGATCCGCCCTTATGCTCTGCTCACCAAGGCGTCGATCGTGAGAGTGGGCGAAGAACTGGACGCCGAGCAGGTGATCTTCGGCCAGTTTGACTTGAAAGCGGTGCCGGACACCGCCAAGAGCAAAGGGTCGCTGCAGATTACCGCGCGCGTGTTGGACCTGCAACACGTGCGGCAGGGTCCGGAGTTTCGCGAAGTCGGCGCGCTGGAGGATCTGGCGACATTGCAAGAGCATCTGGCCTGGCAGATGTTGCAGTTCGTCAATCCGCGCGGTGCGCCCTCGGAAGCCGAATTTCGCGAACGTCACACTCCGGCGCGCGTAGACGCTGTAGAGAGCTACATTCGTGGTCTGTTAGCTTCCAATCCCGACGAGAAGCATCGCTATTTCACGCAGGCGGTGCGGGTCGATCCGCACTACGCGGCGCCCTATCTCCAGTTGGGCCGGCTGCAATGGGGCCGGAAAGATTACGCGTCGGCCGCGGAATGGTTCGCCAAGCTGTCGCCGTCGGACGCTCACTATCACGAAGCCAACTTTTTCCTGGGACTCTGCCACTACCAGATGGGCGACTATGCGGGCGCTCAAGCTGCGTTTCAGTCGGTGGCCCGCGAGGTGCCGTTGAGCGAGGTGATCAACAACCTGGGGGCCGCGGAGTCGCGCGCAAATTCTCCGGCTGCCGTGGAGGATTTCCGCAAAGCCCTGGAAGGCGACTCGAGCGATCCCGTTTACCAGTTCAACGTCGGCTACGCCCTGTGGCGCGCCGGAAACTACCCAGCCGCGGCGGAGCGATTCCGCGCCGTCCTGGCGCACGATCCTGACGACGAGCAGGCCGCGCTCCTGCTCTCGCGCTCGGAAAAACAGACGGGGCCCCGGCCGGGAGATACTCGCACCGAAGGCCTGGAGCGGCTGAAAACCAACTATGAAGAAAGCGCTTTCCTGCAGTTGAAGGCAGTGCTCCAACCACAGCATCCCTGACGCCGGTGGTACCCCATTAGCCCGGTTCCATACGGGATAAATCCAGGAAATGGGTATAATCCAGAAAGCTCATGCTAGAAGCGTTCGGATTGACGGATCCCGGCTGCGTCCGCCAGAACAACGAAGACTACTATTTGCTCCTGCCGAAGATGGGACTGTTCCTTGTGGCCGACGGCATGGGCGGCGCGCAGGCGGGCGAACACGCCTCCAAGCTGGCGGCTGAAACGGTCGCTTCTTTTCTGGAAGATACGGGCCGCGCCGATTCCGAAACCCTGTTTCAAGCGTTCCGGGAAGCCAATCACGAGGTGATGAGCGCCGCGGCCAGCGACCTTGCCCTGGAAGGCATGGGCACTACGCTGGTGGCGGCCTTGGAGTCCGGGCCGGACCTGCTGGTGGCCAGCGTCGGCGACAGCCGTGCCTATCTCTTCGATGGGCGCGAACTTACCGGCATTACGGAGGATCAAACCTGGGTGCACGAGGTGGGCCGGAAACTCGGCTTGGATGAAATTAGCCTCAAGACCCACCCCATGCGGCATGTTCTGACCATGGCGATCGGAGTCAGCCAGGACGTTCGCGTGCATTCCTACAGCCTCCAGCCGCGCCCGGGCGAACTGATCTTGTTGTGCAGCGACGGCTTGCACGGAGTGGTGGAATCTACCGCGATCGCCGGCGCGCTGGCGGGCAACGGATCTTTAGAGTCCAAGTGTCACGAGCTGATCGAGGCGGCCAAGGAGGCGGGCGGCCCCGACAACATCACAGTGGTATTACTGCAAGCCCGATAGACGTTCGCGTTTACCCTCTTTTACAGCAATTCTCGTAACGGGGAGCGGCAACGGTGCGATCCTTTAGATAGTGGTCCTGGGTGTGATTTTCTGTCTTGGACGCCGTTGCCGTCTTTTGCCGTTGTTCTGTCTTGCAGCCGCGGGATTGAGGGCGGCAGAGTATCGCGGTGTCGTTACTTCGGCCGGACTGCCGATTCCCGGCGCCACGGTCACGGCGACCAAAGACGAGAAGAAAGTCGCCACTACGACGGACGAGCAGGGCGCTTACAGCTTCTCGAACCTCGAAGATGGCGCTTGGACGGTAGAGGTCCAGATGCTCGGCTTCGCCAAACTCAGCAACCCCGTGGACATTCCGCTGAAAACCGGTGCGTCCGAATGGCATCTGCAGTTGTTGTCCGCGGAGGCTTTCAACAAGAAGGAAACCGTGCCGGAGCCATCGCCGTCGCCGGCAACGGCCAGCGGTCCGCCGCGGGCTCCACGGGATTTCTCCGGCCTTGGGCGCGGAGGTCAACGGCAATTCCCAGGACAACCTCCGGCTGCGGGACAGCCATCAGCTCCCGGGCCCGCTTCCGCCGGACAGCGGCCGGGTGGAGGCGCCTACCGGCGCTTGGGTGTCAACCGCTCTGCCGATGCGAACGCGCTCGAAGATGACAATGCCGTTTCCGAAGCGAACCCCAATCCTGGCGACTTTGGCCAGGCCGGCGCCGACGCGTTTGTTGTGAACGGTAGCATTAGCACCGGCGTCAACGCGAACACGCCGCAACAGAACGATTGGATGATCTTCGGGCCGGGTGGTCCCGGTGGACCGGGCGGTCCCGGCGGGCCGGGCGGTCCTGGCGGGCCGGGCGGTCCTGGTGGTCCCGGCGGCCTCATCGCGGGTGGGCCGGGCGGCCCTGGCGGGCGTGGCGGTCCAGGAGGATTCGGAGGGCCCGGTGGTTTCGGCGGGCCGGGCGGACGTTTCGGCGGAGGCCGCGGATTCCCGGGGCGCGGTGGCCCAGGCGGTCCAGGCGCGGCGAATCGCAATTCCTTCGGCAATGCACGCCGCAACGGGCGCAACCAGTATCACGGTAACCTGGCGCTGATTCTCGACAACTCGGCGCTGGATGCGAAACCCTTTTCGTTGACCGGCCAGGAGACACCCAAGTCCGCTTATAACCACCTGCGCACGACCGGAGCGATCGGCGGTCCGTTGAAGATTCCCAAGTTGCTCAGCGGCCAGAACACCACCTTCTTTGTCAATTACCAACTGACCCGCAATCGCAACGCGAACGTCGCAACCGGATTGGTGCCGACCGCGGACGAACTGAATGGCGTTTTTCCGGGTTTCACAATTCCCGCTTCGCAAATCAATCCCCAGGCCCAGGCGCTCCTACCCTTTTATCAGCCCCTGGCGGCGTCTCCCAATTTCAATGGCGGCTCGCGCTACAACTACCAGACTTCGCTGACGGGAATAGGCAATGTCAGCAATGTGAACGCGCGCATCAATCACACCATCAATTCCAAGAACCAGATCAACGGCAACTTCTCCTGGCAAGACAGCTCTACCACCACGCCCAACTTGTTCAGCTTCGTGGACACGTCGTCAGGAACCGGTGTCAACGCCGGAGTGCAGTGGACTTATCATTTCACCACCAATCTCATCAGCAACCTCCGCTACAACTTCAGCCGCTCGGCGGGCCAAACCACGCCGTACTTCGCCAATCCCCAAAATGTGCCCGCCGATGCGCTCATACCGGGCAGCGATTCTTCCTCGATGTTTTCGGGCGCACCCACACTGGTCTTCTCGAACGGAATCACGGGGCTTTCCGATGCTAATTTTTCGCTGAACCACAACACCACCAGCCAGGCCGGTGAGAGCCTGACCTGGGTGCACGGGAAGCATAACTTCACGTTCGGCGGCGACTTCCGCCGGCTCGATTTCAATCAGCTCTCTCAGCAGAACCCCCGCGGGACATTCCTGTTCACGGGCGCTTTCACCGGGAATGCGTTCGCTGATTTCCTGCTGGGCTATCCGGCCACCAGCTCGATCGCCTACGGCAATGCCGACAAATACTTCCGCGCCTCATGGCTGGACGGATTCGTGAACGACGACTGGCGCATGAAGGGCAACTTCAGCCTGAACTTTGGGCTGCGCTGGGACTACCAGGGGCCGGTCCAGGAACTCTACAACCGGCTCGTGAACTTGAATATCGGCTCGAATTTCACGGCTGCTTCGCCGGTCTGCGGAACAGCGGCGTCCGGCTGTACGCCCGCGAGCGAGGCCGGCCTTCCCGATTCGCTGGTCCATGCGAACTACCGGGAATTCCAGCCGCGGATCGGCATCGCGTGGAATCCGTTTCCCAAGCACTCCACCGTGGTGCGTGCGGGCTATGGCATTTACTACAACACTTCGGTCTACCAACCGCTCGCGAACCAGATGGCGCAGCAGGCCCCGTTGTCGAACAGCTTGACCGAGCCGAATCCGGTTTGTACCTATCCATGTATTCCGCAGTACACGATGTCCAATGCTTTCCTGATCCCGCCGACTCTTGCAACGCCGCAGTTGTACGCCATCGATCCCAACTTCCACGTCGGCTATCTGCATTCCTGGCAGGCGTCGATCCAGCAGAACCTGCGGCCGTCCATTGTTCTGACGCTCACCTACCAAGGCAATAAGGGAACGCACCAGCTCCAGGAGTTTCTGCCGAATACCTCTCCGGCGGATACGCCCGCCAGCGCTTATCCTTCCGGCTATGTATACATCACGTCGAACGGAAACTCCAACTACAACGCCGCCAGCGTGCAATTGCAACGCCGGATGCGCAGCGGCTTCGGTTGGAACATTCTGTACATTTTCTCGAAGGCGATCGACGATGCCCAGGGGATCGGCGGCCGCGCCGGACTTGGCTCCACCTACGCTCAGAACTGGCTCGACCTTTCGGCGGAACGTTCGGTTTCGAGCTTCAACCGCACGCACTCATTGAATTTCACCGGCCAGTACAGCACCGGCCAGGGCGGACGCGGCGGCGCGCTGCTGAGCGGGTGGAAGGGAGCGCTCGTGAAGGACTGGACCGTCCAGACGACGGTGGTGGTGGGAAGCGGATTGCCGGAAACACCGCTGATCCTCGGCCGCCTGGCTACTGGTACCGGCGTAACTGGAACGGTGCGCGCCGACTACACCGGCGGGTCGCTGGCGGCTGCGCTCCCCCTCTACGGCTTCAACACGGCTGCTTTCGCCAATCCGCAATCCGGTGAGTGGGGCGACGCCGGGCGGAACATCATCACCGGCCCGATGCAGTTCAGCATGAACGCGTCGGCCGGCCGGGTGTTTCGTCTCGGCGAGCAACGGAGCTTCAACATACGCTTCGATGCGACGAACGTGCTGAACAACGTCACCTACACGGCCTGGAACACCACTTTCGGCAATGCTCAGTTTGGGCTGCCCGTGGCCGCCAATACGATGCGCACGATGCAACTGACGCTTCGGTTCAGGTTTTAACGGATGCGACGTAGCGCCATTGCTCTGCTGTTATGTTCCTGCCTCGTTCTTTCAGGGCAGCAGGCAGCGCAAAACGCCAAGGTGCCCGATACCGGTTTGCGTATTTCGACGACGACGCAACTGGTAGTCGAGGACGTGTTGATCAAAGGCAAGGACGGTAAGCCCGTGCTCGGCCTGAAGCCCTCCGACTTCACCATTACTGAAGACGGCAGGCCGCAGAAGATCAGCGTTTTTGAATTTCAGACGCTGGAAGAAGAGCCGTCCGCCGCATCGTCGACACCTGCCGAACGCGCGGCTAAGCCGGCGGAGACGGCCGTCGTCAAGCCGCTGACTACGGTTCAAATCAGTCCGGAAAAGCCCGGCGACCTGAAGTACCGCAACCGCCGCCTGATGGTCATGTTCTTCGACATGACTTCCATGCCGATTCAGGATCAGAAACGCGCCCAAACGGCCGCGTTGAAGTTCCTGCGCACCCAAATGACCCCGGCGGACCTGATCGCGATCATGACCTTCTCGAGCGACATCAAGGTGGTGGAAGATTTCACCGACGACCGCGATCAACTCGAGAAAGACATCCGCGGCCTGATCGTTGGCGAAGGACAGGGCTTCGAGATCGACAACCAGGACGACAGCGCGGCCGACACGGGGGCCGCGTTCCAACAGGACGATACCGAGTTCAACATTTTCAACACCGACCGGCAGTTGTCCGCCCTGGAGACGGCGGTCCGGATGCTGGGGTCGCTGAACGAAAAGAAATCGCTGATCTATTTTGCCAGCGGCATACAGCGCAACGGGCTGGACAATCAGGCGGCGCTCACAGCCACTATCAATGCAGCCATCCGGGCCAATGTGTCGTTCTATCCAATCGATGCGCGCGGCCTGGTGGCG
>Ga0335071_10001206_pt1 | contig 27969 bp, 22 predicted proteins | sample Lox_Sample_15_FD_206724 | JGI IMG/M metagenome (GOLD analysis project Ga0335071, IMG submission 206724) | Soil microbial communities from Loxahatchee National Wildlife Refuge, Florida, United States - Lox_Sample_1.5 | ecosystem: Environmental > Terrestrial > Soil > Wetlands | place: USA...
AGATCTGAATGGGCATCTCGACGCGGAGCTCAGAAAGCGTCTCGACGAGAGAGATCGCGTGCGAGTAGGTTTCCTCTCCCGTGGAGCAACCCGGGACCCAGACACGCAGCGGCTCCGAGAGTGGCCGTTCGGCAAGGATCTTGGGATACACGATTTCGCGCAAACTGTCGAAGACTTCGGGGTTTCGAAAGAAGCTCGTGACGTTGATGAGTACGTCGCGGTACAAAGCTTCAACTTCCTGCGGATTGCGGTGGAGCAGCTTTACATAGTCGCGCAGGTCATCGATGTGGTTGATATTCATGCGGCGCAGGATGCGGCGCCGGATGGTAGCAACCTTATAGTCCGCGAAATCGACTTTGCTGAACCCCTTCAGGAGGCGAAAGACGTCTTTCATCAAGCGATTTTTGCCGTCGAAGGCCTCTCCGGGGAGTTCGGGCAGTACGACCCGGCGCTGCAGGCCTGTAAGTTCCTCGGCAATGCGTTCGGGGGGCAAGACATAATCGGCGACGCCTGTAGCAATGGCGCTGTTGGGCATCCCGTCGTACTTAGCCGACGGGGGGTCTTGCACAAACGTGACTCCCGCAGCATCTTTGATCGCGGCCAGGCCGAGCGTGCCGTCGTTGGCAGTGCCGGACAAGATCACGCCGATCGCATTGGAAGACTGATCTTCGGCGAGCGACCGGAAAAATGTGTCGATGGGCATATGGTGGCCGGATTCTCGACGAACCAAGTGCAGAACTCCCTGAGCAATCGTCATGTCTGAATCGGGCGGCAACACATAGATCGTGTTGACTTCGACACGCATGCCTTCGTTTGCCTGAACGACTGGTAAGCGCGTAGTGCGCTGGAGCAATTCGACCAGGGCACTTTCATGTGTGGGATCGAGGTGAGGGATGAATACGAGCGCGATTCCGGGCTCGGGCGGCAGCGAGCGCAGGAGATTACTGAACGCTTCCAGACCTCCGGCGGAAGCTCCGATGGCCACAACCGGAAAGGAAAAAGTGCTCTGAGGAGATGGGCTCAGAAGCTCGGTGCTTTCCTTCTTCTGGTTGCGCGACTTTTTCTTCGGCGCATTGGGCACATGCATCGACTCCGCGAGTCGGGGTCAGTATAAGAAGGTTAAATGGGAGAGTCAATTTTTGGGGGGGAGGAGGGGAGGCGCCTCAGTGGATTGGGAGGACGTGGTTGCATTCAGGGGCGTTCCCTGCAGAGGACACCATCTGAGTAGCCGCATCGAAGAAGAGCAAACGCCAAACCTGCTCGCGTCGTCGGAGATATACGCTTTTTGAGCGCAACCTACTACAATGGGCGCAGGCGCACGGAGTGGATCTGAGTGAGGCGCCAACGTTTCGGTGACGTGACTCTCCGGATTGGACACCTTTACCAGCATGAGAGCACGAGCTTCTTACGTCCAGCTGGGCGTTCTGGCTGGTACTTCGGTGGTCGTGTGGTGGCGACCCATGGCTTCCGCTCTGCAGCTGGCATTGAACAATGACGCATACTCGCATCTTCTGCTCGTAATCCCGATTAGTCTCACGCTGATCTATTACGAAAAGGACGCGGTGCTACCTGCTCCGTTCAAGAAATACTGGGGGGCCATTCTTGTAGGAGTTGCTCTGTTGCTGCGTGGGCTGAGCGGATTGCAGCTGTTGCATCTGTCCTCCAGCAGTGCTCTCACGTTGAGCATGGGCGCTCTTGTGATCTTCTGGATTGGCAGTGCAGTGAGCTGCTTTGGCATTCGGATGCTCGGGAGATTTCTGTTCCCTCTTTGTTTCCTTTTCCTCATTGTCCCGCTACCCGACCGAGCATTGAACGGCGTGACAGAGTTCCTGCAGCAACGCTCGAGTTTGGGGGCAGACATCTTGTTCCGTGCTGTCGGAGTACCTGTGGTTCGGGACGGTGTCCTGCTATCGATCCCGGGTTTGGACATCGAAGTGGCAAAGGAATGCAGCAGCGTGCGTTCCAGCGCGATGCTGATAGTTATCACACTGGTGCTTGCTCATCTATTTCTTCACACCTGGACCCGAAAGTTGCTGCTCGTGGTGGCTGCAATTCCGCTGGCGGTTGCAAAGAATGCAGTGCGCATCTTTACCATCGCGGAACTTGGAACCCGTGTCGATCGGGGTTTTTTACACGGGAAGCTGCATCACCACGGAGGGGTTGTCTTTCTGGGGATCGGAGTGCTGGAGGTTGTTGTGCTGCTGTGGGCGTTGAGGAAGAGCGAAGGTCAGTCTGTTGCGAAGAAATCTGGAGAGGATCAAGCGCAGCTTGGCGTGGCGAATCCGGCGGAAAGAGTGCGAGTTCAGCTATGAGCAGGAACAGGTGACAGGACAACCCGCGTTCGTTTTTATCAATCGCGGATGCGAGCAGCGGCCCATCCTCTAAGCGCGACGGGGCAGGTTGCGGGACTCCCAGTTGAGAAGAACCTCTGCTTGCAGCAATTCTTCGGCGGATTTTCCCTGAGCTGCGTACCAATCCCGAAGGCGCGTAAGGCCGTCTCGAAGGGCAACAGTAGTTCTGAACCCAAAGGTGTTTCTTGCCTTGGAGCTATCTGAGAGCAGTCGCAAAACGTCGCCGGGGCGGGGATCGACGTAGCTAATTTCCGCATCTGGCCGACCTAAGACCTCCGCAATCATCGTAGCCAATTGGGTGACAGTAATTTCTTTGCCGCTTCCCAGATTTATCGTCTGTCCGACGGAGCCCTCGGATAGTCCCGCCACGACGATGCCGGCCGCTGTATCGCTGACAAAGGTGAAATCCCGGGTCTGTGTGCCATCTCCGAAGATGACCATCGGCCGGCCAGCCAAGCACCGCAGCATGAACCTAGGAATGACTTCGCCGCTATCGCCCTCGTGATGACAGCGCGGCCCGTAAGCGTTGAATGGCCGCAGAACGACTGTGGGGAAATGAAACTCGTGCCAGAAGGCACGCGTGTGAGCTTCTCCGGCGAGTTTGGAGGAGCCGTACACGGTCATCGGCCACGTAGGATGCTCTTCCGAGACTGGGACAGTGGTCACCAAGCCGTAAACCTCGGAAGTCGAGGTGTAGACGAACCGTTTTACCCCGGAGCGCCGAGCTATCTCTAAGAGCCTCAGCGTTGCGACAGCATTGACCTCTTCGTTCTCGATGGGTGAGTGGATGGAATGCCGCACGCCGAGGCACGCCAGGTGGAACACGACGTCGACGTCGCGAAGCAAAAGAGACATCGGTGCGTGATCTCTGATGTCTGCGACATGGAGTTCCACGGTCGAGCTGAGTATGCCATCGAGATTTTCCCGGCGTCCGTTCACGAGGTTGTCCACAATGCGGACGCGAGCACCGGAAGCCGCCAAATAGCGGACGAGTTCCGAGCCGATGAATCCGGCACCGCCAGTCACGAGGAATCGGTGATGCTGCAATGGAGTCACTCCTGCGGAACTTCTGAAAATTGAAGGATGATTGTAGCAAGGTTGCAACCAAGCAGTGATCGGCTATTCACCCCCGCTTCGAAAACAGCGCAGTTGCGCGAACAAACCAGTGTGGAGGATGCGCGCGGCGGAAGGTACGGAAAGGAGCGAGGACGGATGAGCGCCGGATATATGCAGTTTGCGAGCAACTGAAATCGACTACTTTGATTCTAGCGCCCCTGGCAGAAGTGATTTGCTCATTGAGCGGCAGGCAGCAGCAAAATTGTGACATGTGCTGGAACTCGGGCGTCTTCTCGCTTGGCAGAGCGAAAGTTTCTTCTGCTTGCGCCAGCAGCGCCATCCAGAGGCGCAAAAAGGCCAGGTCGCGGATCGGTTCCACCTCTTGCGCAATTTGCGCGCAGCCCTGGAACAGGTCTTAACACCCCACACCGCAGTGATCGCATCGCCACCCGGTCAAATGAATGTTGGTCGATAGATCTCGTGAGGGATTGCATGAGCAGTGGAAAAGTAATTCGCATGTTGACCGTGAACGAGCACGCGGAAATGTCCGGAAATTGAGGTCGGTATTTTGCTGGGTGGATTACGCGTGTGTCGCATACTGGACCGGATTGTGGGCGAGCGCGGAAGGCCGAAAGCGCTCGTTGTTGGACAAGGACCCGATGGGCTACATCTCCCCACCTACTGTCCGCCCAGCGCAGCGCGGGTTCATTCGGAGACGGTGACGTCCGCGGACCCGTTTATGGAAGGCGCATTAATGTCATTTGTTTTGATCGTCTGGCTTCCAACGGTCCTGAGGGTAATACCGGTAAACGTATGGGAACCAGCATTCGTCAGCGTAAAAGTGTAATCAGCGGTAGTGCGGCAGCTGCATCTGTGCGTTTGAATCGTACCGGGCTGTTGAAAATCCTGTCGCGGTTGCCGTTAGCAATGGCTGTAACGGTAATTGCAAATGATGCACCAGCCGTAGCGACGGGTGGAGCACTGATATCTAGAACCACGACTGGGTTTCCGCAACCAGGAATCATGATGCACGCCAAAATTGGCATAATCGCAACAACAGCTGCGAGCGGAGTCCAATTCCAGACGACAAACAAGAGGCCCTGATAATTGCCGAATTGAAGTAGTAGGATTCTCGACTGCCGTTGCAACATCGGATTCTCACAATTATGCGTGCGTAAACTGCTTCAGCATGAATGTTTTCGCCGTTGGAGAAGGCAGCCAAGTCCAGCACAGCGTGAGGTGCGCCTTCGCGCGGCTTCGGCATAGGTTCCGGCACGATCGCGGCTGATCACCTCCGGCGCAGCATGGTCGCGCAGCCACCCGGTGACCGTATTGGATTGGCGGTCGGGCAGAAGATCCACCACACAGTGCCGTTCCAGATCGCACAGGATATTACCGTAGCGCTGGCCTTTGCGCTATGCCCAATGGTCCAGGCCAACACGCGAGGTGCGATAGGAATCGGCTTCTTGCTCCACGAACCCAGCTCGAAGCTGGCGCAGCAAGCGTCGCCGCTCACCACCAGACCCAATCTTTGTGCCACGTGGGCTTCCGCCGCTCCGCCCAACGCAGTCCCAATCAGCGCAGGGCATGCTCCATGCGGCCAGTGCTACAGAAAAAGCGTCCCGTCCGCAGGCGATTTCTGACTGGGACGCTGTTCCAGGGCGGATCTGCAATCGCCGCTCACAATAGACATGGATACGGCTGGAGGGCTGGGCGCAGCCCGGACAGACCGCCGTCCGACGAACTGCACTCAGGATCAAGACAATGCGGGCGGCTTGAGAAATCAGCCGCTTCACCTGAACCTCTGCAGGACACCGCGACAGCGAGCGGCTCACAACAACCGGCAAACCGCCTCAGCTACTCAGCTTATCCCGACAGAATTCTCATTCACGACTAATTCTACTGTACGCACCTTCACCAAAACTGCGCAAAACCCGTTTTTGAAGTGACCACCGAGGCCTCTCAGTAGAAAGGGTATTGCACAATGCATGCGTTTAGTCAATAATAGTTGTCCCTTTTGTTCGCACCTACCAAGAGGAGACGCGAGAATTGACAAGTCGACACCTCGCCTCAATTGCTCTGTTTGCAGTGGTATTCTTCACAGCCTGTGGCAATTATAAATCGACCGACACTGTGGTTATTTCACCTACACCGACTCGACCATATCTCGAAGTCGGCGGTCCCCTGTATTCTAGCCAGAAGGCATCGAGCGAGCCGACTTCGTCGTTCGCCGGTGTAGTCACCATACTTAACAACTCGACCCGCGAGTCTCAATTCGAGATAGGAATGGATGGTTACCTCTTTCGAAATAAGGACGAGTTGCTAAACTATGTTGCGAGTCTGCCTTCCATTTATCCCAACGAACCGAATTACCAGAAAGCGTGGCGGTTCCTAACAGCCAGAGCATACCAGTACATTCCGTTTACCGGCAGTTCGGCGCAGGAGGATCCACTGCTGTTCATAAACTCCCTGGGCTATGGTCTCTGCGATGACTTTGCAAATGTGCTGGCGAGGATCTGGAGTTGGCAAGGATACGAGAGTCGGGTATGGTTGTTGAATGGCCATGTAGTCCCGGAGATACAGATCGACCAGCAGTGGGAAATGTTTGACGGCAACTATGGAGTTTATTATCTTGACCAGAGCGGACACGTAGCTTCAGTTAACGAATTATCAGCTGACCCTGATCTAATCTTGGACCCGATTAATCCGATCTTACACACGTCGAGCTCGGCGTATAGCCAGGAGCTAGCCGACATCTATGGGAGCACCGAAGACAATATCTCGAGTGGTCCAAGTGGACCGGAAAGCCGTGGTATGCAGGTGAGCCTACCGGCGGAGGGCGAGTTCATATTCCCCGTGGTGAGCAGGGCGAGTCTGTTGGGATCTAATGAGGGTGCTCCTATGCCTCGACCACTATACTACGATGCAGAAATCCGAATACCGTACGTCGTTGCTGACACGGTGTTAAACTTACCACTGTTCATGATTGGCGTTTCGGGTATAGGACAGATCGAGATTAATGGCCAAGTATACGACATTGGCTCGGAAGAGTTAGCCACTGTTTTTCAAAAGTTTGGGGTGTCTGGAAACTACCAGGATCCTGTAAAGACGGTAACGCTGCGAGGCGGGTCGGTTAATATCGTTATTGCTATGTCTTTGACGCCATTTGCGATAGATGGAGTGATGGATGCCCGAGTTAGAGTGTATCAAGACACTGAAACTCCGCAGGTAGAAGTGAGATACAGCGCAAGTGCGAACCAAGTCGCGTCGTCCGGCGCAGTATATTTCGCCGGTTTGGAAGAGCAATTGATCCAATTACCGTATGCGTACATATCCCCCGTATCAGTGGGATCTGACGTTGAGCAGTTGTTTAGCCCCCAAACATCCGACTTCGCGGGCAGGTATCGGCTGGAGAAGAACTTCTGAATCCGGTGTTCTGGGAGAGTGCTGACTTGAAGGCGCGCATTCCAGGGTTTAAAAGCCGCCACAAGAGACCAGGAGTCTATCCCCTGTAGCCCACGCGCTTGCCGCGGTGAGAGTCACACTCGTCCGGCTGAAGGCGGTTTCTCGGATCGCGATGTCACTGGTCAGGTCTGTCACGTGGCAGACCCATCCATTCTTCGCGGCCGGCATCCCAATTACTCCCATCCTTGCAGTCGTGCCCGCTCCGACGTCAATCTCGAAGGCAGCCGTGCCATTGTTGGCGACAATCGATGGTGAACTGCCAAACCCGGAAGAAATGATGGGAGCAGTTGTCGAGGCATAAAGCGTTGGCGATGCCGCTCCGTTCGCCGACACGCCTCCGAAATACAAGCTTTGAGCAAGAGCCGGCTGACCGTTCAAGAGATTCAGACCATATATCGACGAGTTTCCGCCATCGATGGCTTGGAAGCCTCCGCCAGAGGGAAAATTGTTTCCATAGACGATAGTGCCGCTCGGAAGAGGGGCGACGGACCCAATGACAATGCTGGCACGGAAACCTGTTCCACTGATGGAATTTCCCACGAATATGTTATTGGCAGCACCGTTATACGCTCCGTCACCATCGACTCGGAACCCCTCGTACTTACCTGGTTCCCGACGGCTCGGCGATCGACAATCATTGAATCCAACGAGAGTATTATTTGCAGAGTGCAGCAGAATGCATTGCTGGCCGGGCGAGATGACGGTGTTATTGGATACGGAATTCCCATCTGGTGTATGGATATTGGTGTTCCCATCCAGCTCAATTCCCGGACTGGTCGGCGGAGATATGATCAGGTTGTCGTGAATCTTGTTGGAGGGAGTGTAGTTCGATAGATAGAGAGCACCCGTTGCGGCTCCCGGTGACAGCCCGACCAACACGTTGTCATGGATATCGTTGTAACATGTCGGCGGCTGAGTATCGGTGGATGCAAGTTTGATCTGATTCCCCACACCTCCCTCCAGGATGTTGTCTGAAATCACGTAATTGCTCGCACCCTGAGTAACGTATATCTGGTGAGCTCCGGTGCCGTCTCTTGGATTGAAGACAACGTGGTTTCCGCGGATTGAGCCGCCGGATGTTCGGCAGATTGTAATTACTCCAAAACCGGTGCCATCAGGAGGCGAGTTGATTTGTGTGATGTAATTACGCTCGACGAAGGCGCCATCAGCGCAAACATCAACAGCTGTATTCAGTCCCGTGGAGCCAGTTGTGCCCGCGAAGTAATTGTCCACTACTTTGGCTCTTGCGCCGTTGACGTATACGCCGATTTGAAAGTTGTTGGCACCTGATGTTGTCTGCCCCTGGATGTTGCATCCCCGAAGTTCATCGCCCACGCCGGACACCATGAACAGATATGTCGGAGAGCTGGGGGACTCTGTGCCGAGCGCGGCGGAAGTGATGACTGATTGCTGGCCCTTGCATTCCACGACAACGCCGTTGCCCCTGATCGAAAAGCCAGGACTTACGCCTCTCGGAAAACTCCAGGTCTGCGAGCCAAAGACGAGCTTGAGATTGTTCACGTTCAGCGTGACGGTCGATGTAGGCGAGATCGTTCCGTTGCATCCGCTGGCATCGATAGTGCCGCCACTCGACAGAGCAGTGACAGCAGATGCCAGACCAACTCCTGAGCAGTCATAGTGATTCCCATCGAGCAACTGCTGCCCGTTCAGATTGTAGAGCACGAGCGAATTCTGCCCTGCCGTAGCGGTGAAATTGCCGGAGAACTTACCGTCATTCGCATTGATTTTCCCAGAGACATCGACTTGGTTCGCGGAGATGTGTTGCGCCCGTGCAGAACAAACCGACACGAGCAAAGTGAAAACAAGCATGTTCATCTTGATTGACGCTCGTCGGTTCAACATTCCAGTCACACAGGTACCTAAAGTCACCTTCGCAAGAAAAAGGAAATCTGATTGCCGATCCGATCGCCAGTCGCTTGCGACAGATACTCTCTTGATGGTTTCGATTGGCCCTCGGAGGTGCGATCTGCTTGCACTGTGGGGTGAGACAAACAGTTAACGCATGGTTTGCCGTTCGCTGCAAAGGGCTCGACCGGCGAACTGAGTTTGCAGCAAGTGCCACCGGTTGGTGAAGCGGAGGTGGCCCCCTGCTAGAGATATCCAACCAAGGAATAGCCAACCGAAGCTCATCGAGGCCGGCGAGCGCCGGGCCGGGGCAAATCGCGGTTGCCATGCCCAACGCAATTTCCTTGTCTTGTTGGCTTGCAGCCGCCCGCAGAAGAATGCGGGCTCGCTCAGGTTTGGAACAAGATGCGCCTCGGCCTGGCTGCACGCCGACGATCACGGCCGGTGTGATTCGGCAGGTAGTGAATCGGACGACACAGCAGAAGCCACCGAACGCCACCCACTGGAGCACGCGCAGCATGGCCCAAGCGGCAGGAATCAGCGAAGCCAGCGTGCGTCGCATCTGGCACAGTCATGGGCTGAAACCGCATCGCATCGAGAGCTAAGAGTGGCTCAAGTTTCTGCGTCTGCTCGATCAAACTATGCCCTGATCAGCGACAATTATGCCACCCCTAAGTACCCCAAGGTTCAGCGCTGGTTCGCGCGCCATCCAACATTCCGCATGCACCTCACTCCACCAGCGCGTTGTGGCCCAACATGGTAGAGCGTTTCTTCCGCGATCTCACCCAGAACCCCTACGACGCGGAGTGTTTCGCGATCTCGAAGAACTCATCCTGGCCATCGCCGACTGCATCGATCTTCACAACGAGCATCCCAAGCAGTTCATTGGACGGCCCGCGCCTCCGACATCTTGGAAAAGGTTAAGAGCGCTTGTCGCACCTTGAATAAATGGCATTCTGCATGACGCACTACACTAGCTACTCCTGTGTGGTCATCGACGTAAATTTCTTTCGATCCTTCACATATACGTCGGCTCGGACAACCGAACCTGTACATTGGTCGAAGGATGGTCGTATTCTGGGACTAGCTCCTTAATTTTGTCCCGTACAGTGTCAGCACCGTTTAGGAACAACGTGGTTTCGAGATCATCAAGCTTGGCCGATAACGCCTGCCAATCTTGCGCTGGCCCGTGAGCCCTCTTGATCTTTGGACATGAGGTAAGCGACACTTCTTCGGTAGAGTAAAAGAGTTCTTCGGAAAGCTTTTCACCGTCTCGCAAGCCCGTGAAAGACACCGTCACATCTTCCTCATTCTTGCCCGACAGTCGGACAAGAGTCTTCACCAACTCGAGAATCGGAACGGGCATTCCCATATCAAGGACGAGGGTATCCCCTTTTTCCCCAACTACAGAGGACTGCAGCACAAGGGAGACCGCCTCGCGGATAGTCATAAAGAAACGTTTCATATCAGGGTGGGTAACAGTAAGTGGTTCATTCCTACGAAGCTGTTGCTGAAGAACGGGAATGAGACTCCCCTTTGAACCCAATACATTCCCAAATCGTACGGATAAACACCGCATCCCATTCGTGGGCCGATGTGCGATGATGAGTTCCCCGATCCTCTTGGTTGCACCCATAACGCTCGACGGATTGACGGCCTTGTCCGACGAGATCAGTATAAACGTGTGACACCCAGCTTCCGTAGCTACTGAAAGAAGATTCGTAAGGCCAAAAACATTGTTCTGGACCGCCTGGCATACGTTCCGTTCCATCAGCGGCACATGCTTGTATGCGGCCGCGTGAAATATGGCCTTCGGAGGACATTCCCGGAAAATATGTTCCATCTCTCTATTGTCTCTAACATCGGCCACGTGACAGCGCAAGCTAGTATCGCCGCAGAACGACAAGAGTTCCCGGTTCAAATAGAACATTCCCGTTTCGTCCTTGTCGATGCACATCAGCACTCTCGGCCGATGTTCTAATATCTGGCGGCAGAGTTCCGAACCAATAGATCCTGCTGCACCTGTCACGGCTATAGAATGACCATATATGGCCGATCGCACCAATCCCAGGTCCATTTCGACAGGATCGCGACCTAGTAGGTCTTCGACATCTACTTCACGGAACTCACTGATCTTTACTCGCTCAGTAATTACGTCGCGTAATGCAGGAACCGTACGAAATTTCACCTGCGTCCTTTCGCAGATATCAACAAAGCGTTTCATCTGACGGGCCGTCGCGGAGGGAACTGCGATCAAGATCTCATCAACGGGATACGACTGAACCAAAGCTGGCAACTGATCGACTGTTCCCACGACGGGCACGCCCTCTATATTCAGTCCTACTTTCGATTGGTCGTCGTCAACATATCCCAAGGGAGCTAAATCGGTCCGCACGCACCTCAGTTCTCTTACAACCGCTTGTGCACCCGCTCCCGCTCCGATGAGAATAACCTTTTTGGAAGCATTAAACTCCTGACGAACAGACTCAGCGAGAACGCGGGAGGACACTCGCACGCCTATCAATACTGAAGCGGTTAATAGCGGCTCCAATATAAACACGCCACGTGGAAACGACGTGATGCCAAGCACATAGCGAATTAAAACGATGAAAATAACTGACCCGCACGTCACGGCCTTTATTACGTCAAGTGCGTCACTGGCACCCGTATAACGCCACCACCCATGCAAGAGTCCGAAGGCACTAATCATTAACATCCGGATTACAACCAGGAGCACAGCCGCCACGACTAGTAGATGCCGATCCGGCATTACCAAGTTGAATCTGAGAAACCAGGCTCCGAGTAGAGATGCGACAATCAGAAGAGCCTGAAAGAGTCCGATGAAGATCGAGTTCTTGCGTAACAGTGTTCTAGCGAGACTAATGATTTTCATATTGATGGAGTGTGAATCAGGTAATGTTATAACTTCTTGAACCCCGCGTGGGGGGGGCAGTGTGGCTGCCGCAGATCTTGTTGTCCCAGTTTAGGATGATGTTACTTACGGTACACTGGCAAGCGCTCGGGTTTGTGCGCTCTTCCAAACAATACGGCGCGTGTCGTCTGTACAAGCAAAGACAGATCGTAAAAGAATGATATGCGATTGATATATTCAAGATTCAGTTTGAGCTTGTCAGGAAGGAGAACTTCTCGGTAATACCGGTCTACATCGGAGTGACCCCTCAGGACTCTTTCTTCAGACCGATACCGGATCGACGCTGGGTCAGTAATCCCCGGGCGGACAGACAGTACTTGTCTTTCTGAATCAGAATACAGGTTAACGTACCGGGGCACCTCTGGTCGCGGGCCAACGATGCTCATGTCTCCGCAGAGCACGTTCCATAGCTGGGGCAACTCATCGAGCTTGAGTCCCCGCAGCACTCGCCCCACTGCCGTCATCCTGCAATCGTCGGCGGCGGTGATAGGCAATCCTGCCCGGTCGCTTCCATCCGCCATTGACCGGAACTTCGCTATAAGAAATGGTTCTCCCCTGCGTCCAACTCGGCGCTGGCGAAAGAGAACGGGCCCGCGGGAGGTACACTTAACCAGAATCGCTAATACCGCGAATAGTGGGGTCAACAAAATAAGGCCCAATGCCGCCATTGCGATGTCTAGTGCTCTCTTGCCGAAGCGCACGTAGAAGCTTCGTTTCATAGCCTCGTGCATCCGTGAGATCCATGACTGTAGACTGCGATGCAGTTGAGCTATTGTGACCAGCTCGAAACCACATCCGACACCGCCCATATCACATGGTCGACTTCCTCTTCGTCCATTGAGGAATAGATCGGTAGAGACATGCTGCGACAATATTCGCGTTCGGCTATCGGAAGCATGCCAGGCGCAAGGCCATATTTTCGTTTAAAAACGGGCTGCAGATGAAGAGGAATAAAGTGGACACTTGCATCGACGCCACGGGTTTCGAGTTCCTGAATAAAATGATCACGGTTTATCCGCAGCCGATCGAGGTGCAGGCGCAATATGTACAAATGCCAGGAAGTCTTGCGGTCCGGGACCGTGAGTGGAACCTGTAATGCGTCGATGTCTTCGAACGCCGATGTGTAACGTCGGGCGATATTTTCGCGGAGCACTGTCATTTGGTTGCATTTGGATAGCTGAACCAGGCCAAGGGCCGCCTGGATGTCGCCAAGGTTATATTTAAAGCCATTCTCTAGCACTTCATAGAACCACGAACCCTGCGCACTGTAACGTTTCCACGCGTCGCGTGAGATTCCATGGAGCCTCATCATTTGCAAGCGTTGAGCATAGTCGAGCCTCTGGGTGGTAATCATGCCACCCTCCCCCGTCGTAAGGGTTTTGGTGGCGTAAAAGCTAAAGGCAGTGAGCTCGCTTACCGCTCCGATGCGTTTGCCCCTATACTCTGAAGGAAGCGCGTGTGCCGCGTCTTCAATGACGTGCAGCGCACGCCTTGCAGCGAGGTCCGCAATTTCATTGAGGTCGCACGGCATTCCCGCAAAATGCACAGGAATGATCGCCCTCGTGCGACGCGTAATTTTCCGCTCGGCATCAAGTGGGTCGATATTCAGCGTGGATGGGTCAACGTCAACAAAGATAGGAATGGCGCCAAAATACGTCACGACTTCAGCCGTTGCCGTAAACGTCGTTGTTGGTACCAGCACCTCATCCCCTGATGTTAGTCCGATTGCTTCTAACGCTAGATGAAGCGCGGCGGTACAAGACGACACTGCAACGGCATACGACGCCCCGACGTATTCCGCGAACTGCCTTTCAAACTCGAACGTCTTCGAACCCATGGTGAGCCATCCAGATCGGATCACATCAGATACAGCTTGGACTTCAGCATCCCCGAGGTCGGCCCGGTGAAATGGAACGCGAAGCCCTACTGAACGCGCAGTCATATCTTCCTCATGAATCCCAGATAGTCTGTGCAGGGAAATCTAAGTCCAGAGAAACTCCACTATACGTGTTAGCCTTAAGTCTACAGAGAGCATCCGCTGCACCGGTGCTGCAAAGGTTACCCTGAGGGTCGAGACTAGATCCATGAACAAGGTCTTCTGTACTCATCAAGTGGGTTCGCTCCGGAGCTGTGGAAGATCGACACCCACGAGATACAGACAACCCACCAGAACTCCCAAGCCGTAGCTCAGATGAAAACAGAAAAACGCAAAAGGGAGTACGCATCGAACTCCAAAATACTCGTCAGTTTCTAAAAACAGCGCTACAACAAGACCAGCACAAATATGCAAAGCCAATAGTGCGAGCAAGAGAAGAAACGCGGAAAGACTGACTGTTGAGAGGATGGTAAGACCAGCTACAGACAGCGCAAACATTGCCGGTATTAGATGGCGAAACTCCATCGCTCCGCGGTTCTGCCGCATAGTAAGAGCGTGCCACTGGCTTGTCCGGAAAGTGGTTCGGATCAAAGTCCAAAAGTCTTTAACAGGGTAGTAGTTTGTGGTTAGCGCCGGAGTTTGGTAGATTTTACCCCCATTTTGTCGGATTCGAGCGTTCAATTCGTTATCCTGATTGCGGGCAAGCCTCTCGTTGTACATTCCAATACGATCGAACAGTTCTTTGCGAAACGCCCCGAAAGGGACTGTTTCAACAAATCCCTCGCGCCTTCCTATACGGAATCGCGAATTGCCAACTCCGAATGGACTCGTAAGAACTGCAGCGACCAGTCGTGCGCTAATGCTCTGGTCTGCGGCAACAGTCATTATTGGTCCGCCCACGTTGTCCGCTTTTGTTTGTTCCAGGTACTTTACGCAGTTCTCGATGTAATCTGACGGATACACATTGTGCCCATCCGCCCGGACGATAATTTCGCCCGAAGCGCTCCTGATACCAATATTCATCGCGCACGGGACGATACGCGCGAGGTTATCGAGACATCGAATATTCGAGTATGTGCAACAGAAACTTTGAACAATTTTCTTCGTGCGATCCGACGAGAGTCCATCAATCACGATCACTTCATAATTTGCACTGGAATATGTCTGCGCCAGAAGAGATCTCAGACAATTGGAAATATGCTGCTCTTCATTTCGAACGGGAACAATTACAGACACTCTCAGTAAGCGCATTATGGATCGATTCGTACTACAGGAGCCTTGCGGCTTTTAGCGTAAGCAGTAGGTTGGTAAGTCGATCTGGTTTTTACGACCAGTCAAGCGACATGTGCATGGGTCTCCACGATCCCTTCGTAGACCGCCAGTAGTTGCACTGCAACTCGTTGTTGGGAGATCGCCTCTGCTGCTTTGCGACCGTTCGATCGGACAGGCGTTTCCAAAACCCCACGTACTGCCTCCGCGATATCATCTGGATTCCGACTCACTATGGAGGACGGCCATACCCCTTCAAGTCGCTCACGGACATCTCCAACATCCACCGAGATGACAGGTAGTGCACAGGCCAATGCTTCTTTTACCACCATAGGGGAACCTTCGGATCGGCTAGTTACAAGCAGGCAGTCGGCGCCACTCATCAGAAGTGGAACTCGCTCGGGCGGCGTGTCGCCGCGCATGACTTCAAACCTGAAACGAAAGGTCTGTGACAGTCTCGCCACCACTTTTTCTGCAAGGTCTAGTGCCTTCACGACAGGCGATCGACCGGCGTTGAATAGCAGAACGGGCTCACTCGTATCCCAGCCCAACTGTCGTCGTGCTTCGTTGCGCCCGATATACTTAAATTCGTCGAGATTTACCCCGATTGGAAGAACGATGATTCGAGCCTTCCGCCACCACAGTTGTTTGGACAATTGACGACTGACGCAGATAAGACGAGAACACCTTAACGCGGCAAGTTGCGAGAGGACCGGTCCCATATGCGCTCGAAACCAATTAATGCCAGGCTCCGGGTTGAGATCACTCCCCTGAAAAGTAGCGACCAACGGTCTGTCTACCACCAACGCACAAGCTAGGGCGGCCATCGTCCCATAATGAACATGCACGATATCAGGTCTGAAGCGTTGTAAAGCATGCCGCAAACTAGCGCACGCTTTTGCAAACGCTAGAGCTGATTTGCGAGTATCGAAAAAGAACGATTCCAAGGCCAAGGGGAAATTGTGGAGCGACTGAACCTGCCGCCTTGAGAATATGAAATTTGATCCTCTGCCATCCCCGGGAATCACTTGCAGAACCCGCAAGTCAGATCTCCGTCCGCACACCCCGCGCCCAGCATTCAAAGAAATACACATGTTACTGATGGACCTTTTCGTTCAATTGCCACAGGAACTCGAGAGAAGCCCGTCATACTCGAGTTGGCAGAGCATCGTCATCCGCTTTACGGTAAACTCCTCGGCGATTCGCTGTCTCGCTTCGCATCCCAGTCGCGTTCTTTCGTCTACGGACAACTTGAGAATACGAATTATCCCTAGTCCCAATTGCTTCGGTTTAGCTGGGGGGACAACGATGCCGGTTTGGCCAACGATATAGCGTGAGTCGCCGACGTCTGTGACTACACAGGGGACCCCGCAAGCCATTGACTCAGCTATGGCGTTCGAAAAGGCTTCAGTCACAGAAGCAGAGCAGACAACGTCCAACCCTGGCAGTAGTCGCCAAACCGCGGTTCGCGCACCCAGAAAGTGAAATATCGATTTCAGCCCTAACTCTTCCACTTGACGCAGTGCCCGTTCTCCAGTCAGCGTGTTGACATTTCCAATAGCGACAAAGTGCACGTTCGGCAGGACATCAGCTACCATCTTCGCCGCTTCTATGAAGTTGGGATAGCCCTTGTACGGTGAACAGTTTGCAAGGATTCCAACCATCTCGCTATTTCCAGGGATACCTAGTTCGAGCCGCAGGCGTTCACGAGCCGCGGGATCGGGACGGAAGACGTCCGCATCAATGCCATTTCGAACGATCACACTTCTAATCTCCAGCTTGGCTGCACGATTCCTCGTGCCTGCCTCCGAGTTCACGATTGCAAGATCGGCGAGAACACTGCCCTGATCTAGGATCCAGTGCAATAGCCGCGATTTGAGCCTCGATCCCGCAGTCGGATAGCCAAAAGTGACATTTTCGAGTGAATCGCGGATACCAATGACCACTTTCATGGAGGGCCGGGCTAACCTCGCCGCGAGGGAATACACATGAGTCGCAGTCAAAAAAGAATGCAGGATATGAACGTTGCACTTCCTTAGGACTGCTACCAACCTCCCGAATGCGACCGCAGGGTTCCTGCATTCTAACGTCACGGAGCGGACATGAGGTATCGCACCGAACTGATCCGCCAGTAGACCTGACCCACGCAAGGCAATGACAGTGACACCATAGACCTCCTTATTTATATTCTTCGCCAACTGCAGAGCCTGGCCTTCTGCGCCACCGGCATCAAAAGTAGGTATAAACAAAGCGACATTGCATCGATGCGCACTATTCCTACGCTTGCTACGCTCGCCATCGGTGACGCCTCGTTCCATCTGAATACTGTCCGACACGCACGCCTCTGGTACGTCTGAGCTCCTGTGCCCAGTCGAAAACGGTGGCACAGAGTTCAATCAGCGTGGCGTCGAGCGAGAGCAATTTGTTTTTGAAGCGGAATCCATGCGGACCAGCGACTTCGCGGCAGCGGTTGAGCAGTTGATAGAACAGCTGCGATACAACTGCCAGGGACGACGTTCGTTGGCAAGCCGAGATGCCGCAGCTTGCCTTCGCTGGCCGCCAGCCCGCCGCAAATCTCGCGCAGCGATTGCGCCCGGCCCAGATGACAGAACAGCATGGCCACGAACTGGCCCCACCAGGTGAAACCACGGGCGTGGCGCTCGGCCCGGTGCTCGACGACAGCCCGTTCGAACTCGGCGCGGGAAAACAACTGCAACATCTGGCTGAAAATGCTGGATACTCGTATCACGGCGGCGGTGGCCCTCCCTATGGTTCACGTCTCTTCAACGCAAACCGTAGCAGAGTTCTATCACCGCTGCTCAAACGCTAATTTGGACAACGGTGAGGCTCTTAGTATGAAGAGTTCCCTTCTCCACCGCAGCCAGCCCATCAACAAGAACGAATACACTAGTAGGCGGAAATATGAATCTGTATCGTCCCTCATAACAACGAGGCACATTGCCGCGGCAGTCATAACCAGCACTCCGCTGAACATATCGCCTGTGATCACATAACGAAAATACGATCGACTTAAACTCCATCCTATTAGCATGAAAATGATGCAGCTTGGAATTCCGAAATTGTAAAGCAACTCGGCCGGCAGCGACGACCCCAACCCCGTGAAGGCCTCCAAGTCCGGCGACTGCTTCACGATCCAGACGCTAAGTTTGTCGACAGGCTTATATCCGACTATCTTGAGGATCGGCAAGGGGATAACCGATAACGCTGAGTCAGCCAACGTTCTTCCGTATACCAGCCCCGTTTTCTGGCTGAACTCGAAGGTCCGAAGTACAACCTTGATGCTTTTCCCCTGTTCGTAAAATGTTTCCAGTAAATCGAGTCGATCCCGTCCCGAGCCAGCAAAGTTGAAGACGTTCGCACCCAATCCCGCGTCTCTGGTACTTGCGATCACATAACCGGCTGCCGATAGGCTCAACACAAAGACAACGATGACCCAAAGCCGAACACGACTTACAAAACTATCCCAAGAGATAAACAGTGCACTCAAACAGACAAAAGGAAACGTTCGCGCTCCGAGGGTCGCCATAAAGGCGGCAATCACAACAGAACCTAACCCGAGGAGAACACAGGTGAGTTTACGTTTGCGATAGCATGCAACAAGCAAAACGATAACGAACACCCAAAGTAATTCTGAACGAAAGAAAAGAAGCGAACTTAGAGACAGATCATTGTTAGCGTACAAGTCGAGGTAGTCGCCACGTATGACGTTCCCGCCTTGTCCAAGGAAAAACCAGACAAAGACCGCCAGCATCAGTAGCAATAAATACCAGCCCATTTTTCTGGCTGGCTCCCCAAGTGAGCGATGACATAGTGCAGCAAGGCTGAGAGACACTTGTCGCCTCGACCGGTCGTTCCCGCATCCGACGATCGCGCCCGCGACATAGAGGCCCAGACATAGTCCTACAAACGCGACTGCTTTATAGATGAACTGAAACCCGAAATTAAAAGCATTTCCCGGATACGAGAATACTTCAGCGATCGCGAAGTAATAGCCAAGAAGGAATGGCGTATGCCACAGATAAATTGAGCCGGCAAAGAGGAAGGGTGCACTCAGGAACGTGCCGCTCCTGCCCCACATAAACCATCCGAAGCACATGAGCGCCGACGTTTGCAGAATCAGGTTCGTCTTCAATTCCCAGTCGTCCTGAAGAACCAGCAAAAGGAGACTCTGAACCAGAAGTGCCCAACAGCCCATGACAGCAGCGAGGCGAGCAAACCGATAGTTATCGGGGAATGCGAATGGTTCGTTTTCCCACTGATTTTTGAGAACGTGTCCACTCATTGAAGCGTTGAAGCCGTCACCAGTGACGTTGTGTTCTACGCAGAAACCTGAGCGACGGAGGCAATATGCTTATCGGGTGAAGAATGTGAGGAGGCCAACCAGGATTCGAATTGGCAGATAGACCAGAGAATAGTGGCCCAGTAAGGGTCGCCCGCCAGCGCTCTTTGCCGAACCATCTGCACTCTGCTTTCAGCCAGAAATCCTTCATGCCTGATACGGTGAGGAGAGACACAGTCCTCCACCCATTCCCGCAGTGCTCCTCGCATCCACTGCAGCAATGGGATTGCAAAACCCGTCTTTGGTCTGTCGATCAGTTCGGCCGGAATAAAGCGCTGTAGCAATCCGCGCAGAATCATCTTTCCTTGAAAGTCAGTCGTTTTGTGAACAAACGGGATTCTCCATGCTGCGTCGAACACTCGATAGTCATCGGCAAATGGCGCCCGTACTTCAAGTGAAACCGCCATACTAGCCCGGTCAACCTTCACGAGGATGTCGTCAGGCAGGTATCCGGTCAGGTCCTCGTACATTAGCTGTTCGACTAGATTTGTACTGCCGCATCTGTGTGACACAGTGGTTGAGATTCCCGGTGTTGATCCCTCGACCAGTTGCTCATATATCGCAAGATGACCCATTGCAGGGGCGATTAGCTGCCGGTTGTGCTCAAACGAGAGTAGCTTTAGAGCTGTGAGTGCCCGGGAGAAATTGCGATCCCCAAGAATAGTCCGCAGCATCCGCGAAATCGAGCCACTCCGCAACACTATCGACAAAGATGGAATTAGGTTTTCTGGTATAAGACCCAGTCGATGTTGATGCCTGCGCAGCTGCCGATACATGTTGTATCCCGCAAACAGCTCATCCCCGCCATCTCCGGAGAGAGCTACAGTGACATGGTCGCGGGCTAATCGAGAAACAAAATAGGTGGGGATCTGGGACGAATCGGCGAAGGGCTCGCCGTAGATCTGCGCCATGCGGGGTACAAGCTGCAGCGCGTCCTCTTCGCTGACCGTCAATTCGGTATGCGCCGTTCCCAAATGTTCGGCAACGCGACGCGCATATCGGGCTTCATTAAACGCTTGGTTATCGAAGCCGATCGTGAAGGTGCGAACCTGAGCATTGCTCACGCTTTGCATGTAGGCGACTATCAGGGAAGAGTCGATCCCCCCGGAAAGGAAAGCGCCGAGTGGAACATCAGCGACCATGTGATCCCGCACTGAATCGCGCAGAACACTATCTAAGAACTCAAGCGACTCTTGTTCAGTCATTGCACGGTCTACCAGTGCAAGGCGATTGTCGATCTCGCGGCTTGTCTCCCAGTAATAGCTGCAGGAATCGAATTCCGTCGCCGTACGTTCCATCGAATACTTGGCGATTGTTCCGGGGAGCAACTTTCGGACTGTCTCGTATATAGAACGCGGCCCGGGAACGTAACCGTGGCGGAACAACAGCGCGATTGCATCGCGTGATATGGACGGCGTAGAGCCCGACAACTGAGCGAAGGCAGACGTCATCTCCGAGGAGAAAAACAGAGTCCCGGAACTCCATCGGTAATATAGGGGCTTCAGACCGAGGCGGTCTCGAAACAGGTAGGCACTACGTTCAATGTCATCCCAAACTGCAGCAGCAAACATGCCATTGAGTTTCGAAACCGCAGCCGTGACGCCCCACTCTTCGCAGGCGGCCAACAAAACTTCTGTATCGGAAGTCCCTCTGAAGCGATGGCCATATTGCGAAAGAATGGCACGAAGTTCTCGGAAGTTATAGATTTCGCCGTTGAAAGTGATCACATATCGGCCGGAAGCAGAGAACATCGGCTGATTCCCGGCGGATGTGAGATCGATGATCGAGAGTCGCCGGTGCGCGAAACCCACGCGCTTGTCACTCGAAATCCAGACACCCGCCGCATCCGGCCCTCGATGTGTCTGAGCATCGTTCAAACCGCGCAAGATTGGCAAGCCGTCTGGCTGAGGCTTTCCGACAAATCCGCAGATCCCACACATGCCTAAGTCTCGTCTGGCCGCAGAGTCGATGGGGCACTGCGCGCAACCCTACTGGTCACGGAGCTAACAGACACTCGCCCAGAGGTTGGATTCAGTCCGATATTGCGAACCGCGATCAAGGTAGCAGCGCAGGCTATTATTGCGGAAATTACGTAAGAAAAAGCCAGACCTAACGCTCCATAGCGGGGAGCAAGGAGGGTTGCTGCGACCGCGAAGGAGAAATCACGTGGCAGCACAATACCCCACAATGAAACCCAAATCTTTTCTTGCGACTGCACGATCACATAGAAGGCCATCCCGGCTGATTCCAACACTGCCGAACCCAGTAACACCAAGAGCACCGGGCGCGCATCGACGAATGTCCGACCGTACATCCTCAACAAATAGTTCCCGAAGATGGCTACGAAGAGGGCAGCGCTGAGGGCCGCAAGAAGAGTGCCCGCAAGGTTTGACCAGAAGATCCGGCGGTAGCGCAGTTGCTCGCCTTCTCTTCGGTGATTGTTTAGCAGCGAAAATCCAACATTATTCAGCAGAATCGGCAGAAACATTACGACGCTTCGTAAGTTCAGGGCAGCGCTGAAGAGAGCCATTTGAGAATACCCATCATTGGCCCGTACCAGCACCGTATTCCCGTACCACAAAGCAGGCGCTGCTGTCAGGCCGCTTAATGCTGCTGGAACCACATACTGCATTAGTGTGGAACGTTCTTCCCAAATTCCGGAGATTCTGGAGACGATATTCTGCTTCCGGGCTTCCCTTCTGACGGTCAAATGCAAAATCAGCCACCGGGTCAATGCCGCGACCGCCAGGCCGGTTACCGCTCCATCAAGTCCCCACCGCCAAGCTAGTAGCGCGCAAAATCCCAACTGAAGCGGTCCCTGAATCGCACTGGCCGATGCAAAGCTTCGGTACGTCTCAAGCCCAGCGAGCGCTCCAACCTGGAACATGTTCACGACGGTCAGCAGTGCGACGAAGGCAGCGATTCGAAGAGGTCGGGCCAGGAAAGGGCTCTTCAGAACGACGCGAGCCAACCACGGAGCAGATAGGAAAATGGCGAGTGTTGCGACCGTTCCCGTCAGGAAAGTGATGGTGTGGCACAAGCCCAGCAGACGCCCGGCTCTCTGTTTATCGCGAGAGCGAAACTCCGCGAGGAACTTGGTAGCCGTGATCCCTCCGGCGGCTTGGGCAACACCCCCGAAGGTCAGCAAAGTGCTTTGTACAATGCTGTACTGACCGAAAATTTCGCGTCCCAGAATGTTAGCGATCACTACGTTGGTGATGAGATTCGCACCATGAGTGATCAATGCCCCTCCCACGTTCCAGGAAATCCCTCTTCGTAGGCGAGCACCCAGGCCATCGGCCTGGAACATGCGACGTAAGATAACGGAACCAGAATCAGCTAGCTTTCTCATGGTTCCGAAATTGAGTCAGAAGCGGTAGTCGAGTTCGTGCCTGAACTTATTGTTGGAGCTGGCATTGGCACTAACTTATCCCTCGGTATCCTGGCAACTTTGCCCCTTCCAAGAACGGAGAGCCTTGCTCTTATTGCCTGAAAAACCTGAGAAGCGAATACCTTCCAGGGGTCACGGATATCGATGCGTTGCCATGATGCGCGTAGCACAACGTAGCCAGCCGCAAGCGCAAAAGCTGACAAGGCGCCCGCGAAGATGATTGGCAAGCGGTGTGGAGACGATTTTTCCTGAGGCACGCCCGCGGGGTCGAGCACTTTGACGCTGGGCGTCTCCTTCGCCTCTGCGACCTTCGCGAGTTCATATTCTTGGGTCAGAGTCTCGAAGATGGCCTCTTGCACCTTGGTGCGCCGATAGAGGTCCGCGTAGGAGACTCCCAGCAGAGGTAGTTTTCGAATGGATGGATACAAGGAATCGCCGGCCGGGAGGTTGGGGGTTGTGGTGTTTTCCCCGCCGAGCTTGTCTAATTGCTTACGAATTTCCGCGACGCGGGCCTGCACAGCTTGTACCCTGACATTGCCATCAGCATAGATCTGCTTGAGACCTTGCAACTCTGACTCGGCAGCGATGAGTTGTCCCTGCAAAGTGGCGGCTGCTTCGAACATCGCCCTGCCCTGTTCCTTAATGTCGATCGCCGTGTTCTTGCTTGCAAACTCGCCAAAATCCCGCTCGGCCGATTGCAACTCCTGCTTGACTTGCTGCAATCGTTCTTCCAGGAAAACCCGCTCGCGGTGGCTGGCTGACGTATTCAACTGATTCACCACCCGATTCAGCTCCGCCGCATACTCCTGGGCCATCGCGGCCGCCCGCTCCGGGCTGCGATCTATGACACTGATCGTGATGATTCCGCTTTTACGATCTTCCGAAATTCCAGTCCTCTCCGAGAGTGCGCGCCGCGCCGCTTCGATAGTTCTGGCGCCATAGAGCTTCTGAAGATCGAACTCTTGAATGATGTGATCCTCAACGCTGTTGCTGCCGAGGATTCCAATGAAGAGATCACCCGAAGTTTTTAATCCGAGAATGTCGCCAGCAATCCCCCCTAAAGCACCCATCTTCGATCCATTTATGGCAGCCAGCATGGACAAACCGGAGTTGCTCTGATTATCCGGAGGCATCAGACGAGTTGTGGACTGGTAGCGCTTAGGTATCAGGAATGCGATGACTGCGAATATCAGAGAACCCAGAACAATCGCGCGGAACACGAACCGCCGCTCATCCCATAGCGCCTGAAAGTGCTCCAGGGTCTTCTGCATATGAACTCGTTTATAGAGTTCGTCGATGAGAGGTTCGCTGATCTCCGGATACCGCTCGCCTAGTTCGGGCGAAAGATCGACGAGCGGCTCGGAATTCCCGCGACTCTGGGTCATGACTGGAAGACCTCCAGCGACTCCCGCTTGATATCGCCACTCAAGATAGCCAGAGGCTCACGTCTTTCGATGTGCATGCCTAGTGCCTATCCTGTGTAGGCTTTGCAACGAAACCTCGATGCTGGGATACATAGCGCATTCCGCGGTCATACGGAAGGCCAAGATAAGCAGCTTTGTCAATCACTGCTTGGATGTCATACAGCATCGTGTGGAGAAACCCGCGGTTATTGCCGGTTTGCATATAGAAGAACGGTTGGCCCCACGAAAATGCTCTCGCTTTCCAGTTCAACTTATTAAAAGCGGAGAACACAGCGTTATCGTCGTGGTAGACATGCCTCGCGTAGTTCTGAGGAGATAACTTCTTCCACAGCCATCCCGAAAAACCGCGCATCTCAGGCATCGTAAAAATTATGGTTTCGCGCGCGAGTTCGGTGCACTTTGCTAGTAAGGGCAAAGGATCGACTTGATGTTCCAGCACTCCCCAATGAGTAACTAGGTCGAACTGTCTGCCGGACAGAGCAAACACGTCGGAATGGATCGATTCCACTTCGCAGCCGTATGCATCGAAGAAACGGCGTGAAGCATCAATGCCGTCTCGCGAATAATCCACGATCGCTGCTTTCACATCTCGATACCGTGCCATCGCGGCGAGATGCTGCGAGAATGCGCCTCCAATTTCGAGAACTGATTTCCCCTTCAGTGAGCCCGCATGCCGCTCTATCGCCTTCAAAAAATACCCCCGCTGTCCGTGTTGAGGGTCGCGCTGGCCGACGAGCTCAATTGGGACAGATTTCCACCAGGAATCCCAATATGACTCATTGGTCAATTCGGGGGCTTGGAAAGTATACGAAGCTCTCGACATGACAGAAACTTGTTCAGTTGTTAGAAGATTAATTGCAAATCCATGTGCCATTGATCCGCTTGGCTAAGGCACCTGCACCACCCGCCACACACGGATTTGCTACCCTGCAATTCGAGCAGTAGCTCACCGCACCGTTTGGGGGATTTCCCAGAGATAAGAAATCGCCACCACCGAACACGGTGAAACTGCTCGATGTTTGCGCGTTAACACGTGCTGTGGAACGGGCACTGAGTACGCCGAGAGTTGCTGTACCGATAAGGCTTAGGTCGTAAGTGTTTCCCGAGCCGGCGGCAGGAGCGTCTGACAAAGCGACCCACCCGGCTGCTCCAGTATCGCATACTAGTCTTACAAGGTTCTCTTGTCCTGAGCTTGAATAGCAGACTCCAGCCGTTCCATTTCCACTTGAACCCGACTCGATTCGGGCATCAATGATTTCATCGTTGTTTTGTACTTCCTGAAAAACTATGTGTCCATTACCCCCGACGTTGAAGGCCTGTACACGCCAGTAATTACCTTCACAGCTCTGGCACACGAAACCTTGGGCTGATCCGAAGACAATCACATTGTCAAATACGTTTAGCGCCAGAGAAAACGAGTTCATTGCGCCAACACCAAAAATCCCTGTGGTGCCCGCCTGCCCTATCGTCTCAAAATTGATAAAGACGTCTCGGATGACATTGGATTCGGAAGGCTGCGATGCATTCGCGTCGAATGCTATGCCGGATGCTCCGTCTGACCCTGGGGCGAAATCGAGCGTAATATTCTCAACGCATGCGTAATCCGTTCCCGCGGGCAGATAGATGCCCGCATCATGCGTACCTGACGGGGTACTGCTCCAACGAAGAACCGTGTTTGCATGCAGGCCCTGGCCGAAAGGCAGACATTCGATGGTAAGGAAATCGTTACATTCCCCATCGGAATCGGGTTCCCGATTGGTGTAATGGGATCACCTTCGTAATCGGGAAGACTTCCCGCGAGAGGTAGAATGACCTTTCCTCCCCCCGAAGCCGAGACAACATTAATTGCGGATTGGATTCCCGTTGCTGTCACTGCAAAATTGGTTCCATCGATCGTAATAACCTCTCCGGCGAAACCTAATGTAGGAGCTATTAGCACTAGGAGGGTCGCGACAATCCCTATTCTTAGAGCCTGATTCAGAGACTCGATTTCCCGCAAATTGACCGACATTCCCCGGCTATCATTCATGTTCGATTGCTCCTAGTCCTGGCTTCGTCGTGCAGTCGCAGTCATCCGTCATCGTCGCACCTGCGGCCAAAAGCTCAATTCAAAGGATGCGGCGACATTGGACTGCCGGTTCGAAGCCAAAAGAGGAATTTGCCAGCGTTCGTACTGCACTGTTCCAGACAAGCGAAATCCGGATTTTGTGAAAAAATCAGCACCGAGCGCGAAGTCGTTCAGCGTGCCACCCTGGGGAAGATACAGGCGGTCGATCGTGCGATGCCGTGCTTCGACGCTGATCTTTCTCCGGGCGCTCAGCCAATAGGTGCTCCTCACCAATTCTCCCTGAGCGGCTCGTCCTAGCCAGGTACCAATCAATTGGCCGTTATTGGTGTATCCGTTCAGGTACTGGCCGTTGCTGTAATAGCAGGACGTGCAGGTGGGAAAATTGATTGGGCTGGTCGTTCCACCTTCAATGCGAAGATCCACTTTTGCAAGCCGTGGCAGCTTCGCGAAATAAAGGCCGCCCTGGAATGCCGCTTTGTACGGACGATTCAGGGGGGAGACTTCGTCTTCCTGAAAAGAGTCTACATAGAAAGTGGCCCAGTCGCGCAGCTTAGGAAGACGATACGTGAGATCGAGGGCAGCTCTGCCATCTCCGATAGGAGAGTTCCCATGATGAAGTCCGAAAATGCTCTTGATCAGCGTCGTCGGTGTAAGAGGATTATCCGGTCCGCCGTATAGAGATGTTTTCGACATACTGATTTCGAAGTTAGACGTAAACTTAAAGCTGGCCTTAATGCCACTAACAAATGGCTGCGGATTTAGATCTTTGCCATACTGCCCAACAAGGCCCGAACCGAATCCACCTTCTTGAATAGAATTGTCCACGAATTCATGTCCGGCAACTTGCCCCAGGAAGAACTCAGTGCGAATGTCACCGAGGTATCTAAGCGGCCCCGGCAGGCGAAATGGGCTGACGCGGCTGATGCGGAACGTTTCGTTCAGCGGTTCGGCGTTGTTCGTAAGAAGCATGGCGCCTTGCTCCCCGGGTCCCCACCACAAACTCTGGCGCCCAAACGATATCTGCCAATTTGCGAGATTCATCCCCACGTAAGCATCCAGGAGGCGAAACCGGCCGATTGCAGCAACGGGCATGGACGGGGGATTCGGAGGCAGATTATCTACACTTGCGATGAAGTTTAGAGCTGCCGGAGAAGGCGACGGCGCCGAGGGCGCCGACTGAAATTCTCCGCGTGTGTAGATGACGAACGGGCCGGCTGTCGTCCATCCCGACACGCCAGCGACAGTGTTGAAGCCTTCCTGGTACGGTCTGCCGTAGTCGTTCAGAATCGTCTGGCCGAAATGATAGTTGTCGTTCAGGGGCTTGCCCGAGATTCCTATGGTGCGGAAGTACACGGACTCAACCTGGGCGCTGCGGTTGCTCTCGCCGGCCATGAGGTCCCAATCGTGAGCGAACTCTTGCGCAAGAACGGAGTAGAGTTGATGCGCTTCCGCGGGTGCTTCCGTCTCTGCCTGTAGTTCGCCCGCTTCGTTTAGCAGACGTGCGCACTCCAACCGAGTCCAAGGACGAAGGCCCAGAATTGCTGTCTTCACATATCCCAATGCAGCGAGGCGTTCCAGCGCCGGATAGACCCAGCTGTCGAGCGGCACGTACGGCGAGCCCATGTACGACGGTGTGCGCATTTTCTGGTCACTGGTGGTCTCGCGAGGCGATTCCCAAGCTGACCCACCGATTTCGGGATTGTGGCGGTGACGGTAGACATTCTGCGCAATCAGATATCCCAGGGCGCTTCCGACAAGGACGTCGGAGGCGAAGTGCTGGCGGGCGTGGACTCGCGAGAAACTAACAGCCGAAGCTGCGCCATAGGCAAGTATGTTCGGGACGGTGCCGGGATACTCGTGCGCGAAGACTCCGGCAATGGACCAAGCGGCAGCCGCATGTTCTGACGGAAA
>Ga0335071_10001207_pt1 | contig 27966 bp, 22 predicted proteins | sample Lox_Sample_15_FD_206724 | JGI IMG/M metagenome (GOLD analysis project Ga0335071, IMG submission 206724) | Soil microbial communities from Loxahatchee National Wildlife Refuge, Florida, United States - Lox_Sample_1.5 | ecosystem: Environmental > Terrestrial > Soil > Wetlands | place: USA...
ATCAGCTGCCGAGCACCTCGAAGCCAAACGACCGTGCGGCGAGGGCGAGGTCACGATCGTGGGTGGCCACGACCAGGGGCTTCTGCACTCGTTCGCGCCAGACCAGGGCGGTGGCCAGGTGGAGGGCCTCGAGCGTCCCCAGCGGCGTCGGGAACGGCTCTGACGCGCGGGCCAGGACGGCCCGCTGCAGCAGGACCAGATCGACGGCCTCCAGCCACTCGGAGACGACGGCGCGGCGGGCGGCAGCCTCCTCCGGCGACAGCGCGCCCCGCAGCCGGAGCCGGTCGATGGTGCGCATCGACTCGACGGCCAGCAGCTCGCTGGAGACGAGGGCATCGGCGGAACGCAGGCCGGCGAGGGCGCCGGGCTCGCCCAGGGCCAGCCGCAGCAGAGCCGAGGTGTCGAGGTAGGCGATCACCTCGAGGCGCGGTCCTGGAGCAGCAGCGAGAGGCTGTCCGTCCGGCCGGAGCGCCGCCGCGGCAGCCGGAGGTCACCCGGCTTCCGGCTCGCGCGCCGGATCTCGAGCGGCGCTTCCGTCTGGTAGGGCACGATGCGCGCCACCGGCGTGTCCCGGTCCAGCACGGTGAGGGTCCGGCCGCCGCGCACCCGGCGCAGGTGCTCGCTCAGGTGAGCCTTCAGCTCCGCCACCCTGACGTTCATGATGACCTCATTAGGTCACGACGTGGTCACGTCGTCAACCCGCGCTCAGAACACGAGTGCCGAGCCGTTGGTAGGTGCGGCCGTGCCGCGATTTGCCCGCCGTCGCCCGCCGAGGTAGCGTAGCGCGGCCTCGGTTGTCTCGCCATCGGTCTCCCGACCATGAACACGCTCTCGCACGCCTCCGTCTCACGCAGCCTGCGCAAGCTCTTCCTGGGCGGGCTGGTGGTCACCATCCCGATCGTCCTCACCGTCAACGCGCTTCTGTTCCTCTTCCGGCTGTTGGACGGCCTCGCCCAGCCGCTGGCCCAGGCGGTCCTGGGCCGGACCGTGCCCGGCATCGGGGTGGTGATCACGCTGGCCGTGGTCCTGTTCGCGGGGTTCCTCTTCTCCTTCGGCCCGCTGAAACGGCTGCTGGACAGCGCGGAGCAGGTGCTCGACGCGGTGCCGGTGGTGGGCCTCGTCTACGGGACCACCAAGAAGGTGCTGTCGGGGATCGGCCGGCCCGGCTCCGAGCACGCCTTCCAGCGCTTCGTGCTGGCCCGTCTGCCCGGCCGCACGACGCCCGGTTTTCTCACCGGCAGCTTCACCCTGCGCGAGAGGGACGGGCAGGAGCGCGCGCTCTGCACGGTCTACGTTCCCACCAACCACCTCTACGTCGGAGACGTGGTGGTGCTGCCGGCGGAAGACGTCATCCAGACCGACCTGTCGGTCGAGGACGGCGTCAGCCTGATGCTGTCGGCCGGGGCGTCGGTGCCGCGGGTGGTGCGCCAGCGGACCTGAGACGACGACCTCACGACGAGAGACCTGACCCCTTCAGGACCGGCCGCAGGTACGGAGCGGTACGCGAGACCCGCGAGCGGGCGACCTGCTCGGGCGTGCCCCGGCAGACGACGGTTCCGCCCTGCTCGCCGCCCTCGGGGCCGAGGTCGATGACGCAGTCGGCGGCGGCGATGAGATCGAGGTTGTGCTCGATCACCACCACGGTGTCGTCGCGGTCGACCAGCCGCTGCAGCGCCGACACCAGCCGGGCCACGTCGGCCATGTGCAGTCCGGTGGTCGGCTCGTCGAGGACGTAGAGGGTCGGGCCGACGCCGGGGGCCGTCAGCTCCGCCGCCAGCTTGATGCGCTGGGCCTCGCCGCCGGACAGCGTGGGCGAGGGCTGGCCCAGCTGCAGGTAGCCGAGGCCGATCTCGGAGAGGAACTCGAGCGGCTGTCGGACCGCGCGCACCGCCGCGAACAGCTCCCGGGCCTGGTCGACGGTCATCTCCAGGACGTCGGCGATCGAGCAGCCCTTGAAGCGCACCGCCAGCGTGTCCGAGTTGTAGCGGCGGCCGTCGCAGGCCTCGCAGGGCACGTACACGTCGGGCAGCAGCGACATCGTCACCCGCAGCCGGCCCTGGCCCAGGCAACGCTCGCAGCGGCCGCCCTTGACGTTGAAGGAGAAGCGTCCGCGGCCGTAGCCGAGAGCGCGGGCGTCCGGCACCGCCGCGAACAGCGTGCGGATCATGTCCATGACGCCGACGTAGGTCGCCGGCACCGAGCGCGGGGTGCGGCCGATCGGCGATTCGTCGACCTCGAGCGCGCGGGCCACGCCGCGCAGGCCCTCGATGCCGGAGAGCACCGGCGGCAGCCGCTGGCCCGCGAGCCGCGCCTTCACTGCGCAGTAGAGCACGTCGCGCACGAGCGTCGACTTGCCGGAGCCGGAGACTCCGGTCACCACCGTGAGCCGGCCCAGCGGGAGCTCGACGTCCATGCCGCGGAGGTTGTGCAGGCGGGCTCCCTTGATCGTCAGGCGGCCGGCCAGCTCGAGGCTGCGCCTGGGCCACTTCGGCCGCTCGCCCTCGCCGCGCAGGAAGCGGCCGGTGACCGACTGCTCCGCCCGCGCGATCTCCTCCGGCGAGCCGGAGGCGACCACGCGCCCGCCGTGCGGTCCGGCGCCCGGGCCGAGGTCGATCACGTGGTCGGCGGCGCGGATGACGCTCTCCTCGTGCTCCACGACCACGATGGTGTTGCCGCGGTCCCGCAGGCCGATGAGCGCTCGAGTCAGCGCCTCGTCGTCGCGCGGGTGCAGGCCGACCGTCGGCTCGTCGAGGACGTAGCAGACCCCGCGCAGGTTGGAGGCGAGCGCGGCGGCGATGCGGATGCGCTGGGCCTCTCCGGTGGAGAGGGTATCGGCCCCGCGCTCCAGCGTCAGGTAGCCGAGGCCCAGGCGGTCGAGCAGGTCGAGGCGGAGCGTGAGCTCCGGCCAGACGCGGTCGCGCACCTCCCCTGGCAGCGCGCCCTCGAGCGTCGAGAGCCAGGCCCGCGACTCGCGGACGGTGAGCGCTGCCACCTCGCCGATGTGCCGGCCGGCGATCCTGACCGCCCGCGCCTCGGGCCGCAGCCGCGTCCCGCCGCAGGCCGGGCAGGCCCGGCCGCGAGCGCGACGCAGCTCGCCCTGCTCGTCCTCGACCTGCGGGGCGCCGAAGCCGTCGCACTCCGGGCAGGCGCCGTACTTCTGGGTCCAGGAGAACAGGCGCGGGTCGGGCGCGGGCAGGCCGCTGCCGCAGCCCGGGCAGGACCGTCGGGTCGAGTAGAAGCGCTCGCCGCCGGGGCCGACCACGGCCAGCGTGCCGGAGCTGAGGAGGAGGGCCTGGGCGATCGCCGGCTCCAGACGGCCCAGGCGACCGCGACTGCCGCCGACACGGCCCGCCACCATCTCGACGTCGTGGATCTGGAAGCGGTCGACCCGTGGAGGACGCGCGGCGTCGTAGGTCTCGCCGTCGATGCGCACCTCGGCGAAGCCCTTCTTGTGGGCGGCCGTGATCACGTCGAGGTGGAACCCCTTGCGCCGGCGCACGAGCGGCGCCAGGAGGGTCAGCTCTCCCGTCGGGAAGTCTTCGGCCACCCGCGCCGCCAGCGCGGCCGCGTCCACCACCTGCCCCGGCAGCCCGCAGCTCGGGCAGTGGACGGTGCCCAGCCGCGACCAGAGCAGGCGCAGGTGGTGGTAGACCTCGGAGGCGGTGCCCACCGTCGAGAGCGGCGTGCCGCGCGAGAGCTTCTGCTCCAGCGCCACCGTCGGCGGGACGCCCTCCAGCCGGTCCACCTCGGGCCGGGCCAGCGGGCGGATGAACTGGCGCACGTAGGTCGAGAGGCAGTCGAGGAAGCGCCTCTGGCCCTCGGCGAACAGCACGTCGAAGGCGAGCGTGGACTTGCCCGACCCGGAGACGCCGGTGACCGCGACCAGCGCGTCGCGCGGGATCTCGACGTCCACGGCCTGCAGGTTGTGCTCGCGGGCGCCTTTCACGCGGATCGTCCGCTGATCGTGTGCCGCCTTCGCGCTGCCCGCCGGGCGGGTCCCTCGCGCGAGCGTCGTCTCGCCGCGAGGCACGCCGCGCAGGGCCGCCGCCAGCGCCCGTCCGGTCGGCGTGTCCAGGCGGGCGATCGCTTCCGGACATCCCTCGCCGACCACCCGCCCGCCCTCGGCTCCCGCCTCCGGGCCCAGGTCGACGACCCAGTCCGCCGCCTTCGCCAGGTCCATGTCGTGCTCGACCACCACCACCGAGTGGCCGGCGTCGACCAGCCGCTGCAGGGCGTTCGTCAGCACCGCGACGTCGGCGGCGTGCAGGCCGGTCGTCGGCTCGTCCAGCAGGTAGAGGCGCCCGCGGGACTCGCCGGCCTCGGCCAGGGCCAGCGCCAGCTTGAGCCGCTGCGCCTCGCCGCCGGACAGCGTGGGCGCCGGCTGCGACAGCGAGAGGTAGCCGAGGCCGAGGTCGAGCAGCGGCTGCAGCGCCTGGGCGACGCCGCGGTGGTCGCCGAAGACGCGGAGAACCTCGGCCGCCGGCAGGTCCAGGGCGTCGGCGATCGAGAGAGAGCGGCAGCGCACCTCCAGGACCTCCGGCCGGAAGCGGCGGCCGTCGCAGGCTCCGCACTTGACGTAGGCGTCCGGCAGGAACTGCATCTCGACCTTCTCGTACCCCGCGCCCTCGCACACCGGGCAGGCGCCGGCCTCCGAGTTGAAGGAGAAGGCGGTGGGCTTGAGCTTGCGCTCCTTGGCCTCGGGCGTCGCCGCGAAGACCTTCCGCAGCGGCTCGAGGACACCCATGTAGGTGGCCGCATTCACCCGCGAGCTGGCTCCGAGCGGCGCCTGGTCCACCAGGGTGACGCCGGTGAGCGCGGCGGCGCCGTCGATGCCGTCGCAGGCGCCGGGCTCCGACTCGCCGATGCCGAAGTGCCGGCGCAGGTTGCGGAAGACGACCTGGTCCACCAGCGTGGACTTGCCCGACCCGGAGACGCCAGTGACGCAGACGAGCCGGCCGAGCGGCAGCGCGACGGTGACGTCCTGGAGGTTGTTCTCGCGGGCTCCGCGCACGAGCAGCCGCTGACCCGGGTTGCCGCCACGCCCCCGGGCCGCCGCGGACACCGAGCCGCGGCCGGCCAGGTACGCGCCGGTGCGGGAGCGTGGCTCCTCCAGCAGCCCGGCCACGGGTCCCTGGTAGACGAGGCGCCCGCCCTCCTGCCCCGGACCCGGCCCGAGGTCGATGACGTGGTCCGCCGAGGCGATGAGCGCGGGGTCGTGCTCGACCACCACCACCGCGTTGCCGGCTTGGGCCAGCCGGCTCAGCACCGCCGAGAGCCGCGCGACGTCGCGCGGGTGCAGGCCCACCGACGGCTCGTCGAGGACGTACAGGGTGCTGGTGAGCGAGCCGCCGAGGGCCGTCGCCAGCGTGACGCGCTGCGCCTCGCCTCCGGAGAGCGTGCGCGACTGGCGGCCCAGGGTCAGGTAACCGAGGCCGACGTCCACCAGGAAGCGCAGGCGGCCGCGGATCTCGTGCAGCAGCTGCTCTGACGCAGGGTCGCGGCCCGGCACCGACCACTCGCTGAAGACGCGGTCGGCCTCCGCCACCGACAGCGCCTCCACCTGCGGCAGGGTCAGGCCGGCCACCCGGAACAGGCGGGCCTCGGGCTTCAGCCGCGAGCCGCCGCACTCCGGGCAGGTGCGGTAGCTGCGGTAGCGCGAGAGGAAGACGCGTACGTGCATCTTGTAGGTCTTCGACTCGAGCCAGGCGAAGAAGCCGCCGATGCCGTACCACTTCTTCTGCCAGTGGCTGCGGCCGCCGGGCTCGCCTTCCCAGATCACGCGCCGGACCTCCTGCGGCAGCTCCGCCCAGGGCACGTCGGCCCGCAGCCCCGCGCGCGCCAGGAAGCGCTCCAGGTCGTCCTGGCAGTCGCTGTAGAAGCTGGTCTGGAACGGCTTCACCGCTCCGCCGGCCACCGTCTTCCGGGCGTCCGGAATCACCAGGTCCGGGTCGATCGCCATGCTGCGGCCGAAGCCCTTGCAGGTGGGGCAGGCGCCCACCGGGTGGTTGAAGGAGAACAGCGCGGGCGTGGGGTCGGCGTAGGCGATGTCGCAGCGCGCGCAATGAAGGCCCTCGCTGTAGCAGCGCGGCTCCTGCTCGCCGGCGACGCGGACCTCCACCCGTCCCTGGGCCTGACGCAGCGCCGCCTCCAGCGAGTCGACGATGCGCTGGCGCTGCTCGCGCTCGACGGTGATGCGGTCGAGCACCACCGTGATCACGCCGTCCGCCGGGCGCAGCCGCGCCTCCTCGATGCGCACCGGGACCCCGTCCTCCAGCACGCGGCGCAGCCCCGCCTTCTCGAAGGCCTCGCGGACCACGGAAGCGGCCACCTTCCTGCCGACCGGGTGCGGGAAGGTGACCAGCGCCGTCCTGCCGGAGGCGTCCAGGAGCGCCTCGAAGATGGAGGACGGCGTGTCGCGGCGGACCGGCTGGCCGCACTGACGGCAGTGCAGGACGCCGGCCCGCGCGTAGAGCCCCCGCAGGTAGTCGGCGACCGAGGTCATGGTGCCGACGGTCGAGCGCGAGGTGCGCACCGGCGCGGTGCGGTCCACCGCCACCGCCGGCAGCACGCCCTCGATGCGCTCGGCGCGCGGGCGGTCGAGCCGCTCCAGGAACTGGCGCGCGTAGGGGCTGAAGGTCTCGGCGTAGCGCCGGTGGCCTTCCGCGTACAGCACGTCGAAGGCCAGCGAGGACTTGCCGGCGCCGGCCACGCCCGTGACGGCGGTGACCGCGCCGATCGGCACCCGCACGCTGACGTCCTTGAGGTTGTTCTGGCGGGCCTTCTCTACCTCGATGCAGGCGCGGGGAGCCATCCCCCGAGAATCGCAGGGACGCGCCGGCGGGGCAAGCGCCTCAGCGCGTCGCCGGGTAGGGGCTGGGTGCGGTGAACGAGCGCAGAGGCAGCGGCCGGCCGGAGGTCCAGAAGTCGTTCAGCAGGTCCAGGGCCTGGCCGGTGTTCGCCGGGTTCACCACGCTGGCGGTGAGCTGGCCTTCGTCCACCAGGCGCATGCCGTAGCCGGGGCAGGCGTCGACGCCGAAGAGCTTGGCCGCCGTCAGCGTCGCCCGGTGGGAGGCGTCCGGCAGCGCGGCGATCGCGCTGCGCACGCCCATGGCCAGCTCGTCGGCCTGCGCGGCGACGGCGGCCAGCTTCGGGTTGCGCGACTTGAAGATGCGGTACCAGTCGCCGAAGGCGATGATCCCCGCGGCCTCGGTCCAGTCGCCGGCCTCGGCGTCGGCGATGTCGCAGGCGGTGCCGACGGCCTCGCGCAGGGCCTGCAGCCTGTCCTGCGCGGCGGAGGAACGACGCGGCCCGGTGACGCACAGGACCGAGCCCTCCGTCACCAGGCGCCGGAGCTGCTCGCCCTGGATGCGGCCGATGGCGGCGTGGTCGGTGCTGATGGTGCCGAACGGCAGCTCCTTCGGCCAGGAGGCGGCGGCCTTCTCGACGGAGGGGCTCCAGGCGTTGAGCATCACCAACCCCGTTCGCTCGCGCAGGACGAGGTCCACGGTGGAGACGTTCGAGGGCTCGAACACCAGAGCGTGCACCGGCGACGGCTCGAGCAGCCGCTTGCGGAGCACCCGCAGCTGGTCGAAGGCGGGCGCCCAGGCGATCTCCACCGCGAAGCCGTGGCGCTTGCCGGCCGCGAGCGCCGTCTGCTCCTGGAGAAGCTGGTAGTGGTCCTGCTCCTCCTTCCGTCCGGGCAGCAGGACGAAGACGGTTCGGCCGTCGGCCATCGGGTCACCTCGGGGGGGGAAACGCCCTCTCCAGCGCCGATATTACAGCCGTCCGGTCGATCGCGCGCCCTGGCCGGGCGCCGGAGGCGGGGCGCCGTGCCGGCGCTGGAGACGGAGCCCTCTCTGCTAGAGTGGCGCCATGACGATTCACGCCTACGCCGCCACCCAGAAGAAGGGCGCGCTCGCGCCCTTCACCTACGAGCCGGCACCCCTCGGGCCTCACGACGTCGAGGTCCGGGTCACGCACTGCGGGATCTGTCACAGCGACGTGCACCTGGTCGACGGCGACTGGGGCATGGGACGGTACCCGATGGTGCCCGGGCACGAGGTCGTCGGCACCGTGGCGGAGAGCGGTCCCGAGGTCGCTCACCTCGAGCGGGGCGACCGGGTCGGCATCGGCTGGCAGCGCGCGTCCTGCCTCGCCTGCGCCGAGTGCCTGGCCGGGCACGAGAACCTCTGCGCCCGCAACCAGGCCACCTGCGTCGACCACTTCGGCGGCTTCGCGGACAGGATCCGCGTCGACAGCCGGTTCGCCTTCCCGATCCCCGCCGCGCTGCCGGCGGCGGCGGCGGCCCCGCTGCTCTGCGGCGGCGTCACCGTCTACGCCCCGCTTTCGCGCTGGGCCCGGCCCGCGATGCGGGTGGGAGTGGTCGGCATCGGCGGTCTGGGCCACCTGGCCCTGCAGTTCGCCCACGCCATGGGCTGCGAGGTGACCGCCATCTCGACCTCGCCGGACAAGGAAGCGGAGGCCCGCGGCTTCGGCGCCCATCGGTTCCTGGCGACCCGGGAGAAGGGGGCGCTGCGGGCGGCGGGCGGCTCGCTCGACGTCATCCTCTCCACCGTGTTCGTCGCCCAGGACTGGATGGCGCTGGTGGCGGCGCTGCGGCCGAACGGGGTGCTGTGCGTGGTGGGCGGCCCGCCGGAGCCGATCAGCGTGCCGGCCTTCGCGCTGATCAGCGGACAGAAGACGATCGCCGGCAGCGCCATCGGCGGCCGGCCCGCGATCCGCGAGACCCTCGACTTCGCGGCGCGCCACGGCGTCGCGGCCAGGATCGAGGAGTGCCCGCTGCCGGAGGCCGAGCGGGGGCTCGCGCGCACGCGCGCCGGCAAGGCGCGGTACCGGGTGGTGCTGGCGGCCTGATGCCGACCGTCGAGCCGCCGTCTGGAGCCCGGGTGCCCGTGCAGGTGTCGCCAGGTGCCGGCGAGCCGGCGCCGCTCCGCCGGCGCCGAGGGTGGACGGACACCAGGGTCGCGCTGCTCGCCTGCCTGTGCCTGGCCTTCGGCGTCTACTGGATCAACCTCGACGACTACTTCCTCGGCGACGATTTCGACCTGATCGGCTCCTTCTACGGCGCCCCGCCGCGCTACTTCTTCGAGCTGCTCTACAACAACGAGAGCGGCAGCGCCTGGAAGAACCTCGGGATCGACTCGGCGCAGGGCCACGGATACCTGCGTCCCCTCAAGATCTGGCTGCTGAAGGCGGACCTGACGGCGTGGGGGGCGAGGCCTCTCGGGTTCCACCTCACCGCGACGCTGCTGTTCGGGCTGCTCCTGTTCGCCACCTACCGCCTCATCGACCTCGCCCTGCCGAACCGACGCGAGTTCGCGCTGCTCGGGGCCGCGCTGGTGGGGATCCACCCCGCGTTCGCCGAGATCGTGCCGTTCCTCACCGCGCGCGAGGAGACGCTGGCGGCGCTCTTCGTGGTGGCGGCTGTGGTCGCCCTCGTGAGCCATCGCGCCCGCGGGTCCTCGCCCTCCTGGTTCACCCTGTTCCTCGCCCTCGGCCTGCTGTCGAAGGAGTCCGCGATCGTCGCCCTTCCGCTGGCTGTCGGATGGGACCTGGTGCACGGGCATCTCCGGCTGTACCGGACGCGGGAGCTGCGCTGCGCGCTGCGGGTGTACGGCCCCTCGGTGTTGCTGCTCGTGGTGTACGGCGCGCTGCGCCGCGTGGCCTTCGGCAACCTCCTGGGCGGCGAAGGGCCGACCGCCTTCCTCTCGGCACGCGCCTGGCTGTGGTTTCACGCCCGGCTGTTCTCCTCCCTGATCGAGGCGCGGACGTTCGCAGGCTGGTGGATCCCGAACGTCGGCTGGCTGATGGCCGGGCTGGCCTTGCTGACCACGAGCATCGCGCTGGCCCGCACGTTCCGGACCGGCGGGTGGAGGGCGCTGCTCTTCTTCGGTCCTGTCTGGTACCTGGGGGCCACGTCGATACTGCACGGCACCTACTTCTCGCACCGGCACAACGCCGTGGTGGCCGTCGGCGCGGCCTCGTTCGCGGCCGTGGTCTGCTCCGCTCTGGCCGGTGCGGCCGGCCCAGGCGGCCGCAGGCTGGTCGCTGCCGCCGCGTTCGCGCTCGGTGCGCTCGCGTGGCTGCCTCCCACGCTCGCCATGGAGCGGCGGTTCGACCAGGCAAGCGGGGTGGTGTCCGACGTGCGCCGGCGGATCGAGGCCGCCACCGCCCACCTCCCGGAAGGGTCGGCGGTGAAGATCGTCGGCGTCCCCCAGCAGGCTGTGCCCCCCTACTACTTCGGCTGGGGGCTGGTGTCGTCCCTCAAGCGGCCGTTCACGCCCTCCGACGTGGGCAACCGGCTGGTCCTGGTGAACCGGCGCAACCTGATGATGAACGGCTCGCCGCTGTCTCGTCCCCGGGTCTACGCGCTGAAGCTGGACTTCCGAAGCGAAGAGGCGAAAGCCGCTCCACCCACCTGGTGAGCGAGCCGTCCGGCCGCTGGCGGCCCGAGCGGCGACGCGATAGGCTGCAGGGAGCGCGTGACAGCGCGCAGCCATCCATTCAGGAAGAGGTGCCCGATGATCGAACTGCCGCCGCTCCCCTGGGCCGATACCGCCCTCGCGCCGCACATCTCGCAGGAGACGATCTCCTTCCACTACGGCCGGCACCACAAGGCGTACGTCGACAACGCCAACAAGATGCTCGAGGGCACGGACCTGGCGAGCGCGCCGCTCGAGCAGGTCGTGCGCGCGACCGCCGGCAAGCCGGACCGGAAGGGGCTGTTCAACAACGCCGCCCAGGTGTGGAACCACACCTTCTACTGGAACAGCCTCAGCCCCAAGGGCGGCGGCCAGCCGAGCGGAAGGCTGCTCGACCGCATCAAGTCGGACTTCGGCGACTTCGCGGCCTTCAAGGAGGCGCTGTCCAAGGCGGCCGTCAGCCAGTTCGGCAGCGGCTGGGCCTGGCTGGTGGAAGAGGGCGGCAAGCTCAAGGTCGAACAGACGCCGAACGCGGAGAACCCGCTCGGCTCCTCGGGCAAGAAGCCGCTGCTGACGATCGACGTCTGGGAGCACGCCTACTACGTCGACTACCGCAACAAGCGCCCCGACTACGTCACGGTGGTGATCGACCGGCTGCTCAACTGGGAGTTCGCCGCCAAGAACCTGGGATAGGCGCGGCCGTCGGAGCGTCGGGCCCCAACGGGTTGCCAGCGGAGCCGGGGCGGCGCCTGCCCCCGCTCTGCCGAGGGAGGCGAGCTCGATGGGACCGGACCGCGGTCGAGCGCGCCGGCGGCGAGGGGAGCGAACTGACCGGCCCCGCCCTTCCCCTTCAGCTCCACTCGAACAGCTCCGGCAGCACGCGGCCGCTCGGGCCCTGCACGAAGTGGTGGAAGGCCCCGCGGTTCTCCGTCGGCTCGACGTTGACCAGCCAGGTGTCCGCCCCGTAGGCACGCGCCTCCAGCACCAGCCCCGCGGCCGGGTAGACGACCCCGGACGTGCCGACGGCCAGGAACACGAACCGGCCGGTGGCGGCCCGCCCCATGAACGCCTCGACCTGCCGCATGCGCGTGGGGTCCAGCATCTCGCCGAACCAGACGACGGCGGGGCGCAGGAGGCCCTCGCGGCCGGCGGCGGCGCAGGCCTCGCACTGCGGCAGCCCGCCCGCCCCGGGCCCGTGCTCCTCCAGGTCGGGGAACGCCGGCCGGTCGCAGCGCGCGCAGCGGGTCTCGAACAGGCTGCCGTGCATCTCCACCACGCGCCGGCTGCCCGCGCGCTGGTGGAGGCCGTCGATGTTCTGGGTCACCAGGAGGCAGCGCTCGCCCATCCGGCCCTCGGCCTCGGCCAGGGCGAGGTGGCCCGGGTTGGGGCTCACCTCCCGCGCCCTCCTCCGCCGCTGCGAGTAGAAGCGCCAGACGAGGCCGGGGTCCGCCGCGAAGCCCTGCGGCGTCGCCACCTGCTCGATCGGGTGCTGCTCCCACAGGCCCTTGGCGTCGCGGAAGGTGGGCACGCCGCTCTCCGCCGAGACGCCGGCTCCGGTGAGGACCAGCAGGTGGGTGTCACCGTCGACGGCGAGCCGCACGCGATAATGCTACACGGCGGCGAGGAGGAAGGTTGGACGGTCATCACGACGTGATCGAGATGAGGCCGATCGGCCGGGTGCGCAGTCCCTTCGCCGACACGGCTTCCATCCCCAAGGGCAGGGGCGCCGAGCACCACGCCGAGGGCACCATCGAGCTGCGCCAGGAGCTGGAGCCGGGACTCACCGACATCGAGGGGTTCTCGCACCTGTACGTGATCTGGGTCTTCCACCAGTCGGCGGGCAGCGAGCTCGTCGGCATGGTCCCGCTCGACCCGACGCGGCCGCACGGCGTCTTCGCCTCGCGCTCGCCGCGGCGGCCGAACCCGATCGGGCTCACGATCGTCGAGCTCCTGGGGCGGGAGGGGACGACCCTGCGGGTGCGCGGCCTCGACATGCTCGACGGCACGCCGGTCCTGGATCTCAAGCCCTACCTATCCGGGGTCCCCCCGGAGAGGCTGCGGCGCGGCTGGGTCGAGGACGCCGAGCGCGCGCGAGGCGGCTGAGGGTTCCTGCGGTCAGTAGCGGCCGTCGTCCGGGTGGCGGTAGCCGCGATCGCGTTCGTCACGGTCGTACGGGCCGTACGGGGGGCGCTCACGGCCGTAGTCGTCGCGGTCGCGCCAGCCTGGCCGCCCCGAGGCGTAGGCGCGCCGGTAACCGGAGGCGTACCCGTCGCGATAGCCTCTCACGTACTCCCACTTCGGTCCCATCCAGCCCTTGTAGCCGTGGTCGCCGTCGCGGTAGCGGCCCTCCAGCCAGAAGCGAGGGTCGTGGTTCTTCCGCGCGTCCTTGCAGCCCTCGTCGGAGCCCTCGCGCCAGCCGCGGTCGTAGCCGTAGCGAAACGATGGGCCGACCATCGGCCGGCCGAACGCGGCGACGTCCGCGGCCCCCGCGCTCGCCGGGAGGGCCGCCAGCGCTGCCGCCACGAACCCTGCCATCGCGAGTGCCTTCATGATCTCCTCCCGGCCTCCCCGGGCCGTCAGCGCCTCCGAGGTGCAACCGCCGTGCCCGTCCCGGCCGTCGCACAAGTCGACGGCGGCAGCGGACTTACCCTGACGACCCGCGGACCGCTGACCTCGCCGGAGGACGGCGCTCGCGTCATCAGGCGCGCGGCTATACTCCGAGTCCGGGGCCCGCGGGCCGCTCGGGACGCAGCGACGCAGGAGGCGATGGATGAGCGACGGCCTCTACCTGGGCAGGGAGTTCCTTCCGGCGAAGGGCGCGGCGGGCGAGCGGCTCGAGCTCGACCCCAACGACCTGCTGACCCACGGCCTGATCGTGGGCATGACGGGTTCGGGCAAGACCGGCCTCGCCATCGTGCTCGTCGAGGAGCTGCTCCGGCAGCAGGTGCCGGTGATCGCCATCGACCCCAAGGGGGACCTCACCAACCTGCTGCTGCTCTTCGACGACCTCGCCCCCGCCTCCTTCGAGCCCTGGATCGACGCGGACGCCGCGCGGCGGGCCGGCCGGGACGTGAAGGCCGCGGCCGCGGACGCGGCGGCGGCCTGGAGGAAGGGGCTCGCCGACTGGGGCCTGAGCGCGGCGGACGTGGCGGCGCTGCACCGGAGCCGCGAGGCGGTCGTGTTCACGCCGGGGTCGAGCGCCGGCGTGCCGCTCAACGTCCTGCAGTCGCTGGACGCGCCCGCGGTGCCTTTCGACTCGGCGGCTGAGGACCTGCGAGACGAGATCCAGTCGCTGGTGTCCGGGCTGCTGGGCCTCGTCCACGTGGATGCCGACCCGCTGCAGTCGCCGCCGGCCGTTTTCCTGGCCACCCTGATCGAAAAGCGCTGGCGAGCAGGGAAGGGGCTCTCGCTCGAGCAGCTGGTCTCGCAGCTCGCCGACCCGCCGTTCGACCGCATCGGTGCGCTGCCCCTGGAGACGGCCTTCCCGCGCCAGCAGCGCCAGGCGGTGATGATGGCGCTCAACAACCTGCTGGCGGCGCCTTCCTTCGAGACCTGGCGCAGCGGCGAGCCGCTCGACGTCGGGCGGATGCTGCGGGCGGCCGACGGGCGCCCGCGGCTGTCGGTGGTCTCCACCGCCCACCTCGCCGACGAGGAGCGGATGTTCGTCACCGCCCTCCTGCTCGACAAGGTGAAGACCTGGATGCGCCGGCAGGGCGGGACCACGCAGCTTCGGGCCCTCGTCTACATGGACGAGGTGTTCGGTTACTTCCCGCCGCACCCCGCCAACCCGCCCACCAAGCGGCCGCTGCTCACGCTGCTGAAGCAGGCACGCGCCCAGGGCGTGGGGGTGGTCCTCGCCACCCAGAACCCGGTGGACCTCGACTACAAGGGCCTCGCCAACATGGGCACCTGGCTGGTCGGCACCCTGCAGACGCAGCAGGACCGCGAACGGCTGCTGGGAGGCCTGCAGGGCGCCGGGCTGGAGCCGTCCTCCCTGCAGGGGCTGCTGCAGGCGACGACGGCGCGGGTGTTCCTGCTCCACGACGTCCACCGAAAGGAGCCCTGTCTCCTGCAATCGCGCTGGGCCCTGTCCTACCTGCGCGGCCCGCTGACGCGGGAGGAGATCGCGCGGCTGGACTTCGCACGCCCGGCGGGTCCCGCCCCCGCCGGCGCTGCGACCCCGCAGCCGGAGACCGCCCCGCCGGTGCTGCCAGCTCCGTTCCGCCAGCTGTACCTGTCGCGGTGCGGGGGGTCGGTCGCCTCGCTGCACCTGCTCGCCCGGTACGCAGCCCGCTACAAGGGCCTCGAGGAGCAGCTCGCGGTGCGCGCCTGGCCCCTCGCCGACGCCGCCACCGCCGCCGACGCGCTGGAGGCGGAGCCGCTGGAGGTGGATGAGAAGGCCGTGGTGCCGGAGGCCCCGGCGGGCCTGCGGTATCTGGACCCCCCGGCCTGGCTGGCGAGCGGCGGGGCGAAGGCGGCGATCGAGCGCGCGCTGCGTCAGCGGCTCGACGACAAGCTCACGGTCACCGTGCTCCACGACCCGGTGACCGACAGGCTTTCGAACCCCGGGGAGTCACGCGAGGCGTTCGCGGCGCGGCTGGGCGGGGCGCCGGGCGACCCGGCGGCCGAGAAGCTGCGACAGAAGCTCGAGAAGAAGCGCGCCGAGCTTCAGGCCCGGGAGCAGGAGGCGTCCGCGCGCAAGCAGGAGAAGTGGCTCGCGGTCGGCTCGGCGGTGCTGAAGAACATCGGTCTGTTCTCCGGGCGCAAGCGCACCGTGAGCGGTGTCGACTCGATCTTCACCAAGAACCGGATGGAGGGAAGCGCCGAGGCGCGCGCGGAGGCGCTGAAGGCGGAGGTGACCCAGCTCGAGCAGCAGCTGGCGGCGTTCTCGCAGGTCGACCCCGCCCGGCTCACGGAGCAGGCCGTCGCACCGGTCCGCGGCGGCGTGGAGATCCTCCGCTACGACCTGGTCTGGGTCTGCTGAGATGCCGAGGAACTACCTGGTCCACCTGCCCGACGGGACCGAATACGGCCCCGTCGACCAGGCAACGCTCGTGTCGTGGCAGGCCCAGGGCCGGCTGCCGGAGGAGACGCTGGTGTGGCCGGAGGGCGCGCCCGAGTGGCTGCCGGTGACCGCGGTGCTCTCGCCGACGACGGGGGCGGCGCCACGCCCGACGCCGGCGGGCGGCGTGCCGCGAGCGACGCCAGCGGGCGGCGTGCCGCGAGCGACGCCAGCGGGTGGCGTGCCGCGAGCGACGGTGCCGGTCGCGCGGCCGACGTCGACCGGCCCCATCCCCCGGGCGCGCCGCGAGCGCACGCCGTTCCCGGTGCCCCCGTGGCGCTTCCTGGCCGTCGCCGGCGCGCTCGCCGGCGTGCTCGCGCTGCTCATCTTCCTGGGCTGGCTGGCCCGGCCCTGGGTGGCCCGCCGTGTGCGCATCGTCGCCATCCAGCGACAGGCCCTGCCCGACCGGCGCCTCGAGGACGCGACGCTGGGTCTGGCCGTCGACCTGCCGCCGGGATGGGTCGCGCTGCGCACCCAGAACCCGTACCTGGACGCCCCGCAGGCGCGCCTGCGGTTGGCCCAGCCCCGCCTCGCCGCATTCGCCACGGTGGCGGTCGCGGTCCGGCCCCGGCTGATGCACGCCGCCGACGCCCACCTCGACGAGCTGCTGCAGGCTCGCATTGCCAGTCGCCCCTCCAGCCGGGAGACCGGGCGCGCCGAGGTGACGCTGGGCCGCGGGCGCGGGCGCATGGTCCGCACCGCCTGGGACGACGGCCTGGTGCCGATGCAGGGCGCGACGGTGGCCTGGGCCGACGGCTACGAGCTCTTCTCGCTCGACGCCTGGGCGCCGGCGGCGGAGGGCCCGGCCTTCGCCCGCGAGGTCGAAGCCCTGTGCCGCGGGGTGCTGACCCGGGGCCTCGTCGACCAGCGGATCGAGGATGCGGTGGACCGGATCTCGCTCGAGGTCCCGGAACTTTCGCACGAGGCCCTGCGTCTCCTGGTAGCGGAGCGCCTCAGTGACAACCGTCCCCTCGACGACGTGCCCCAGGCGGCGCTCCGGATGGTGAGCCGGGGCCTCGACGCGCTCGCCCCGCAGGAGGCGCAGGAGATGCGGGCCATCTACCAACAGGTCTGGGCCCCGGTGCCCGAGGCCCAGCGCGACCGGCTGGCGGCGCTGATGAGCGACGTCAAGGCCGGCCGCGAGCTGCCGACGCCCGACGTGCAGCAGCTCCGCGACGCGCTGAAGACGGGGGTGCTGGCGCTGCCGCCCGCCGAGCGGGACCGGCTCCAGGAGCTGTCGGCACGGGCCGTGCGGAAAGCGCTGCAGGTGCCATGACGCGGGCCAGCTTCGAGGAGCTCTCGGCGCTGGCGGAGAAGTCCCGCGAGCGCTTCGAGGAGTTCGCCGCCCGCTTCGACCCGCGGCGGCGTGTGGCGGCCAGCCGCCCGGCCCTCACCCAGGACTACTGGCAGGCCCTGAGGGAGCTGTTCACTCGCGACGTCACCCACCAGGGGCTGCGCGAGCTGTTCCAGAACGAGGCCCAGGAGACCTTCCGCTTCCTGACGCGCGAGGTCGACCTGGACGACCTGCGGTCGCGGCCCTGGTGGGAGCGGCACCCGGCGATGCTGTGGCGCTTCTTCCTGGCCGTGGCCTACCGGCTGAGCCCCTGGCGCCGGGTGCTGTTCGCGGCGGCGGGGTTGCTGCTGGCCGTGGGCTGGCTCGGGCTCGTGGTCCACCTGCTGGAGGTCGGCCCCTTCTCGCTGGAGCCGTTCGCGAACGTCCGCTCCTGGCTGCTGGCCTCGGCCACGCTGCTCTTCTTCCTGCTGGCGCTGGAGCTGCGCGACAAGCTGGGCCTCAAGAGCGACCTCGAGGTCGCGCGCCAGATCCAGTTCGGGCTGCTGCCGTTCGAGGCCATCGACCGCGACGGCGTCACCATCGCCACCGCCATGCGCCCGGCCAACACCGTGGGCGGCGACTACTTCGACCTGATCGACCTCGGCTCGGGGAGCCTGGCCATCGTGGTCGGCGACGTGGCCGGCAAGGGCATGCCGGCGGCGCTGCTGATGGCGCTGCTGCAGGGCAGCCTGCGCACGCTGCTCTCGGCCGGCTTCCGCGGCGAGGAGCTGGTGGCGAAGCTCAACGTCCACCTGTGCGCGAACATCCCCTCCAACCGGCTGGTCACCTTGTTCTACTCCGAGCTGGACACCACGACCGGCTCGCTGCGCTACCTCAACTGCGGCCACAACCCGCCCTACCTGCTGCCGCTGGGGGAGCCGCCGCTGCGGCTGGCGGCGACCGCCATGGCTCTCGGCATCACCACCGAGACCGAGTTCCCGTCCATGGTGCTCGACCTCTCGCCCGGGGACCGGCTGGTCCTCTACACCGACGGCGTCACCGAGGCGGAGAACACGCGCGACCAGGAGTACGGCGAGGCGCGCCTGTGTGGCTGGCTGCAGGCCAACCGCGACGAGCCCGGGCAGCGGCTGGTCGACGGGGTCATCGCCGAGGCGCTGCGCCACTGCGGCGGCGCGCGTCCCCGCGACGACATGACCGTCATGTGCGTGGGGCGGACGCACTGAGATAGACTGCCGGGGGCGGCCTCCGGCCGTCCGCCCGCCGAAACCACGCCCGCAGGAGGACACCATGGCGCAGCCGAACGGCAACCTGAAGGCCGCCCTCGACTACCTCGACGCGCACCTTCCCGACTTCCAGCAGCAGTTGGTGGCGCTCAGCCGCATCCCCGGCGTCTCCGCCGAGCCGGCGCCCGACCAGCACCTGAAGCGGTCGGCCGAGGCCACGGCCCAGGTGATGCGTGCGGCAGGGATCGAGAACGTGGAGATTCTCGAGCTGCCCGGCGTGCACCCCTATGTGTACGGCGACTGGCTGCACCGAGCGGATGCGCCGACGCTCCTCCTCTACGGGCACCACGACGTGCAGCCCGAGGGCCGGCACGAGAGGTGGATCTCGCCGCCCTACGAGCCCACCGTCCGCGAGGGACGCCTCTACGGCCGCGGCACCGCCGACGACAAGGCCGGGGTGATGACCCACGTGGCGGCGGTCGCCTCGTACCTGAAGTCGACGGGCGAGCTGCCGGTCAACGTGCGCTTCGTGATCGAGGGCGAGGAGGAGATCGGCTCCGAGAACCTCGGCCTGTTCCTGCAACGATACAAGGACCGGCTGGCGGCGGACTTCATCGTGCTCTCGGACACCGCCAACTTCGACACCGGCATCCCGGCCCTCACCTACCAGCTGCGCGGCATCTGCACCATCGACGTGAAGGTGCAGACGATCGAGCAGCCGGTGCACAGCGGCATGTGGGGCGGCCCGGTGCCGGACCCCGTGCAGATCATGTGCCGGCTGATCGCCTCGCTCTCGGGCAGGAAGGGCGAGATCGACGCGCCCGGCCTGTACCAGCAGGTGGCGAAGACGCCGGCCAGGCAACTGGCGCGGATCCGCAAGCTGCCCTTCAGCGAGGCCAAGTTCAAGCGCGAGGCCCGGATGATGAAGGGCATGAAGCTGAACGGCGAGCGTGGCTTCTCCGTCTACGAGCAGTTGTGGACGCGGCCGGCGCTGACCGTGATCGCCTTCGACGCCCGGCCGATCAAGGGCTCCTCCAACCAGATCATCGACCACGTGACCGCCCGCCTCTCGCTGCGCACGGTGCCGAACATGGACGCGGTGAAGGCCGGCAGGGCGGTCATCAAGAAGCTGACCGCGAAGCCGCCGTACGGGGCCAGGGTCACCGCCGAGATCGTGGGGACGACGCCGTGGTGGACGACCGACCCGGAGGGCCCCGCGTTCGAGGCCGCCCGCCGGGCGCTGAAGGCCGGCTACGGCAAGGAGACCGCGATGATCGGCGCCGGGGGTTCCATCGGCTTCGTCGGCCCCTTCGCCGACCTGCTGGGCGGAGCGCCCTGCCTGCTGATGGGCGTCGAGGACCCGCTCTGCAACGCCCACTCCGAGAACGAGAGCCTGCACCTCGGCGACTGGGAGAAGTCGATGAAGGCGGCGATCCACATGTACGACGAGCTGTCGCGGGTGCCGACCAGGAAGACGGGGGCCACGGCGCCGAAGGCGAGGCGGGCGCGCAGCTAGGCGCCGCCCGCATGGATCCCGGCCCGGACCGGGCGGAGCGGGTCGCGCGGTGGCTGGGGCGCACGCTGATCGCCGGCTGCCTGGCGGCGGCGGTGGTGACGGCCGGGTGGGTGGGGCGGCGCCTCGGCTCGCCGCGCACCGCCTCGGCGCCCGCAGCGGCGCGGCCGGATGCGGCGACCCTGGTCGTGCTGCAGCAGGCCCACCCCGGCTGGCCGCCGGCCGAGATCGAGCGCCTGATGATCGAGAGCTGGATGCGGCCGTTCACGTACGAGCCTTTCACCCAGTTCGCCGAGGGGTCGCTCCGCGGCCACTACGTCAACGTGGACGCCGCCGGGTTCCGCTGGTCGAGCGATCAGTGCGCATGGCCTCCAGCGGCTTCGGCCGGTGCCGTGTTCGTCTTCGGCGGGTCTACGACGTTCGGGTACGGGCTCCCCGACGCCGAGACGATCGCCTCGCTCCTGCAGGACGCGCTGCGGGCGGGCCGGCCGGCGACCTCCGTCTGCGTCTACAACTTCGGTCGCGGCTGGTTCTACTCCTCGCAGGAGGTCGTGCTGTTCGACCGGCTGTTGGTGGCCGGCTTCGTGCCGCGCCTCGCCGTCTTCGTCGACGGCCTCAACGACTTCCTCTACCTCGAGGACGCGCCGCGCTTCACCGAGCAGCTCGGCCGGTTCATGGCGGCGGTGAACGCCCACCTGCAACCCGGCCTGCGGGAGTCGCCCCTGCCGCAGCCCCGGCCGGAGGATCTCGGTCCCGGTCGGGTGAGCGTCGCGCGCAGCTCTGCCGCACGGACAGCAACGCCGGCCGCGCTCCTGGAGCGCTACGCGCGCAACCGCCGCGCGGCGACCGCCGTGGCCCGCGCCTTTGGCGCCGCCACCGCCTTCGTCTGGCAGCCGGTGCCGTTCTACCGCCTGGACCTCACGCGCCACCCGTTCCGCGGGCAGGTGGCGGCGGTTCCTTGGGGGAGCCGCGTGCGCGCCGGCTACGAGCTGATGGCGGCACGGCGCGCCACGCTCGCCGCCGCGCCGCGCGACGGGGCGGAGGGCCAGTTCATATGGTGTGCCGACGTGCAGGCCGTCAGCAGCCCGGTCGCCTACCTCGACACGGTCCACTACGCGCCGGCGCTCTCGCGCGCGGTCGCCGGTTGCATCGCGGACGGCCTGCAGAGGCCCTGAGCGCTTTTCAGCTCGCGTGGTTCAGCTCCAGAGTCGGTCCCAGGAGCGCTCCTTGTCCCACTCGGGGGTCGGCTCGAAGTAGCCGCCGTCGCGCAGGTGCCTGCGGAACGCCGCCTCCATCGGCTCCACGCCGAGCCCCGGGCGGTCGGGCACGACGGCGAAGCCCTTGTCGAGGGTGAGCGCCGGCGTGACCAGCTCGCCCCACCAGGGCACGTCGAGCGAGTGGTGCTCGAGGGCCACGAAGTTCTCGGTGGCGGCGGCGCAGTGGACGCTGGCCATGAAGGAGATGGGCGAGCCGGCGAAGTGCATGGCCATCGGCACGCCGCGCTCCATCGCGTAGTCGCCGATCTTCTTCACCTCCAGGATCCCGCCGGCGGTGGCGAGGTCGGGGTGGATCATGTCGACCGCGCCGTAGTCGATCAGCTTGATGAAGTCCTCCTTCAGGTAGATGTCCTCGCCGGTCAGGATGGGGACGTCCACCGCGTCCTTGATCATCTTCAGCAGGTTGGGGAACTGCCAGGGGACCATGTCCTCCATCCAGGCGAGGTTGTTCTTCTCCATGGCCTTGGCCAGGCGGATGCAGGAGTTGACGCCGAGGTGGCCGAAGTGGTCGGTGGCCAGCGGGATGTCCATGCCGATGATCTCGCGCATGCGTCCCACGTAGTCCGCCATCAGCGAGGCGCCCTTCTCGGTCAGCTCGATGCCGGCGAACGGGTGCATCGTCATCGCCCGCTCCTCGGCCGACTGCCCGAGGGGGATCGAGAGCGTGCCGGGGACCTTCTCGACCACGTCGATGCCGACGTCGCACTTCAGGAAGGTGAGGCCGCGGTCCATGCGTTCCTTGAGCTTCTCCGCCTGCCTCTCGGCGTCCCGCATGACGTCGCCGGTGCGGGGCACCTCGGGCGTGTCGGCGTAGATCCGCACCCGGTCGCGGAAACGCCCGCCCAGCATCTGGTAGACCGGGACCCCGTACGCCTTGCCGGCGAGGTCCCAGCAGGCCATCTCCACCGCGCTGACGCCGCCGCCCTGGCGGGCCGGACCGCCGAACTGCTTGATCTTCCTGAAGAGCTTGTCGACGTCGCAGGGGTTCTCGCCCAGCAGCCGGCTCTTCAGCATGAGCGCGTACGTCCTGCTGGCGCCGTCGCGCACCTCGCCGTAGCCGGAGATCCCCTGGTTGGTGTCGATGCGGATGATCGGGTCCGTCATCGGCGCCTCGCCGAGCACGGCGACGCGCAGGTCGGTGATCTTCAGCTCGCTCGGCTTCGAGCGGGTGTTGACGTTCTGCAGCGCCGCCTCGGCGTCGGTGTCGGCCGCCAGGGACAGCACCGACGCGCCGGCAGCCGCCATGCCGGCGGACTTGAAGAACGAGCGGCGGCCGAGCAGAGAGGAGAGAGCGGGCTTCATGAGGACCTCCGGTTCGACCATTGGTCGCGCGACACGGGCGACCTAGCAGTCGCGGCTGCCGATCATAGACTCATGGCCGATTCCGTCAAAGTCGGGCGAGCGCCGCCGCTCAGGCGGCCGTCGCTTCCGCCTCGCGCGCCAGGCGGCGGCCGCGCTCGATGTCCACGCGCGACAGGACCAGGCCGCCCGCCGCGAAGAAGATGACCAGGGCCAGGACGGCCGGCCGGCTGCTGCCGGTGAGCAGGAGCATCAGGCCGAACAGGAGGGAGCCGATGGCGCCGTTGCCCACCCGGTCGCAGACCCCGAAGAAGCCGAACATCTCCCCGGCCTTGTCCCTGGGCACGAGCGTCGCGAACAGCGAGCGGGAGAGGGCCTGGGCGCCGCCCTGGACCGTCGCCACCAGCAGGGCGAGCACGAAGAACTGCACGACGGTGCGCAGCACGAACGCGTACATCGCGATGCCCGCGTAGACGGCCAGGGCGACGAAGATGGCCTGGCGGGCGCCGATCCGGTCGGCCAGCCAGCCGAAGGCGAAGGCGAACGGCATCCCCACCACCTGCACCATCAGGAGGGCCAGCATCATCTGCGGGGCCGGGATGCGGATGTCGTCGCCGAACAGCGTGGCCATCCGGATGATGGTGTTGATGCCCTCGTTGTAGAGGAAGAAGGCGAGCAGCACCAGCCCCGCGTCGCGGCGGCGACGCAGCTCGCGGACGCTGGCGGCGAGCCGCCCCAGGGCCGCCCGCGCGGCGCTCGTCCCCGCGGCCTCGGCCACGCCGCCGGCGGCGGTCGGCTCCGGCACCCGCTGGAACAGCGGGATCGAGAACAGCGCCCACCACGCGGCCACGCTCAGGAACGAGAGCCGGGTGGCGGCGGCGGAGTCGGCGAGCCCGAAGGTCCCCGGGTTGCCGATCATGCACAGGTCGAGGGCGAACAGCAGGCCGCCGCCGAGGTAGCCCAGGGCGAAGCCGCCCGTGGACACACGGTCGATCTCGTCGACCGAGGCGATGCCGGGCAGGAGCGCGTTGTAGAAGGCCAGGGTCGAGGTGAAGCCGACGTTCGCCAGCACGAAGGCGACCAGGGCGACGAGCCAGCGGCCGCTCGAGGCGAGGGCGAGCGCGGCGGTGGCGGCGACGCCCAGGGCCAGGAAGGCGCCGAGGAAGGCCTTCTTGCGGCCGCGGAGGTCCGCGACCGCGCCCAGCCACGGTCCCAGCAGCCCGACCAGCACCACCGCCGCCGAGGAGGCGAAGGCGACCCGCGAGCGCGCCAGCGCCGGGGACAGCGCCGCCGCCGGCACCCTCACGAAGTAGACGGGGAAGATCAGCACCACCGTCGTCATGAAGGCCGAGTTGCCGAAGTCGTAGCCCGCCCAGGCGCGCAGCTCGCGCCGGTGCAGCCCCAGACGCTCCAGCAGGGAGCGGTCGGCCATGGCGCCGCGCGCGAGGGTAGCACGATGGCCCCGTGATAGCCTGAGCCATGACCACGGCCGGGGGGCCGGGCGCGGCGAGACCCGACACCGGGACGGCCCGCCGCTCGCAGCTGGCCTGGGCCGTCGCCGCCGCGGCGATCGCGGTCGTGGCCATCGTGACCACCGGCGTCGTCTACGTCCTGCACTCGGCCCGCACGCTGCCGATGGACGTGCTGGGCCAGGGGCGAGCTGCGCTGCGCGAGGCGGCGGAGGTGGCCGCTGCCTTTCGCACCGGCACCGTGACCACCAGCTTCCGCAGCTACGCCACCCGGGTGCGGGGCACCAGCCGGCTGGAGTTCGCGGAGCTGCGCCAGCTGGAGGCCTTCGAGCGCCGCGACTCCGAGTCGCTGCTGTGGGGGACCCTCAGCCTGCCGGACGTGGTGGTCGAGGCGCGGGCGCCGGTCGAGTACACGTACTACCTCGACCTGGACGCGGAGTGGCGCTTCCGCCTCTCGGGCCGTGACGTCGAGGTGCGGGCGCCGGCGGTGGCCTGGAACCAGCCGGCCGTCGACGTGTCGGCGCTGCGCTACGAGGTGCGCGAGGGAAGCGTGCTGCGCAACGAGGAGATCGTGCAGGACCGCCTGCGCGCCGAGCTGACGGCGCTGGCGGCGATGCGGGCGCAGCAGCACCTGCCCCTGGTGCGCGAGGTCGGCCGCCGCAAGGTGGAGGCCTTCGTCGAGACCTGGCTCCTGCAGCGCTTCGCCGACGGCGCCGGCTACCGGGCGCGCGTCCGCTTCGCCGACGAGCCGGCGGCAGCGCCGCCGCCGCCGCTGGTCCTGCCCACGCCGGCGGGCTGAGGCGCCTCACCGCCCGGGAGCCGCGCAAAAACAAAGCCCGCCGGAGGACGGTCCGGCGGGCTCGTGGGCCAGCGAGCGCGGCTAGCGCTGCTGCAGGTTGAACTGGACGGTGACGGTGAGGATGAAGCCGGTCGGCTCACCGTTCAGCAGCAGCGGCTGGTAGCGCCACTGCTTCACCGCCTCGATGGCCGCGTCGTCGAACAGCGGGTGCCCGCGGAGGACCTTCACGGTCTTCACGTAGCCGCGGGTGTCGACCTCGGCCTCCAGGATCACCAGGGCGGAGACGCGCGAGGCGACGGCGAGGTCGGGGTAGACGGGCTTGACGTCGCGGATCTTCTTCGGCTGCGCGATCTGGCCGCCGATGCGCACGACCCTGGCGGGCGGAGGCGGCGCCTCGCTGGGCAGCCCTCCCACCACGCCGCCGATCACGCCGCCGGGCACGCCGCCCTCGACGCCGCCGGGCACGCCGCCCTCGACGCCGAGGTCGAGGCCCTCCTCCGGCTTGATCTCGTTCGGCACGTCGATGGGCGCCACGAAGCCCTGGGTCTGGTTCAGGTTCACCTTCGGCGGGGTCTTCACGATCGCGCGCGCGCCGGCCGGCGGCGGCGGCGGCGGCGGCGGCGGCGGCGCGACTTCGAGCGGCTGTACGAAGAAGGCCTTCAGCGCCTCGGAGTTCGGGAGCGAGTCGTAGTAGAGCAGCGGCAGGATCGCCACCGCCAGCACCAGGATCGTGTGCAGGGCGATCGACACGGCCAGCGTCGCGCCCTTGCGGCCCGCATCCTTCCCCTGGTCGGTGAGGATGAGGCTCTGGAACATGATCGGTGAGTGTCGGGGAGCCGCCGGCGTGCTCATAAGGACGTCCTCCTGCGACGGGATTTTAACAAAGGACGTGCCAGCCCGAACGCCTTTTGAATCGCTCGCAACCCCTGCAAACGAGCGAGTCTTCACGCCGCGTCTCGGACGGACCGGAACAAATTGCGGCTGCCGGGCTCACTCGGCGCTCGTTTTGCCGCGCAATCGCGACAGCACGGTCACATCGAGCGGGTCGTCCGAATGGTGCCGGCGGCACCACGCTTGCACGATACTTAGAGTACGAGCGGCCGTTTTCCGTTCCCGCGAGCGGAGCGACGGGAGTCAGACGGTGCCAGTGACGCACGGCGAGCAGAGCGAGAGGATCTATCGCGAGGCGCTGCGGCGCCGCGTCTGCGCCGTCTGCCTCGACGGGGCCGACGACGGGCGGTGTGCCCTGGCCGGCGACGCCTCCTGCCCGATGCTCGACCTGCTCCCCGAGCTCCTCGCTGCCATCGAGGAGGCGCGCCGGAACCAGTCGGGTTACCCGCGGGTCGTCGAGGCGCGCGTCTGCAGTCGCTGCCCGCACCGTGACCCGCTCGGCCTGTGCGCGCTGCGGCGCGAGGCGCGCTGCGCGCTATGGCTGTACCTGCCGCTCATCGTGGAAGCCGCAGCCGAGGCCGAATCGCGGCTGCCGAGGCCGGCGTAGTTCCTGCGCTCTACATGCCGTTCGGTCGCCCGCAGGCGCAGGATTTCTGCTCCAAGGCCGCCGAACCGCTCTTTTCGCTTGCGCGAAGATGGATCGTCCCGCTACGCTCTGAGCCGCGCGCCGTGGTTCGTTTGCATTACGGGAGAGCAGTTTAGAGGCATCCGGCCGCATCGGCCACCGAGAGTAACTCGTTGGATTCGTTGAGACGGCGCTATCGGCACACGGATTGCTCCTATGCCGGTGGGGTATGGGGGATGAGATGAACGGACGCATCCTGGAAAGCCGACGCTGGAACGGCGAGCAGAGCACCGAAGTTCTGGATGTCCTCTCCCAGAGTGAGACACCTGCGCTAGCCACCGACATCGGCGGCCACATCGTCTTCTGGAACCGGGCCGCGGAGAGACTCCTCGGAAGACCCACCAGCCAGGTCCTGGGCCGCCGCTGCTACGACGTGCTCGGGGGCAGGGACATCTTCGGCAACCGCTTCTGCCACGAGAACTGCTGCGTCGTTTCCATGACTCGCAAGGGCGAGGCCGTTCAAGGGTTCGAAATCGTTCTCGGGTCCTCGCCCAAACAGGAACAGAACCTCAACGTGACCGTCCTCAAGATTCCCGGGTCCCGGCCCGAGCTGTTCACCCTGGTCCACATCATGCAGCCGATCGACCGGTCTGCCCGCCTCACCCGAGCCCTCGAGCGCATCGGCGCCCAGAGGCCCGGAACCACAGCGTCCACCAGTCAAGGCTGGGAGCCCGTCGCCGCTCCCGGTCCCGTCAGCCTGCCCAAGGCCCCGCCCCTGACCGACCGCGAGAAGGAGATCCTCCGCTGGGTGGCGGCCGGGCTGCAGAACAAGGAAATCGCCCACAAGCTCGGGATCAGCCTCGCCACCGTGCGCAACCACATCCACAACATCCTGGAGAAGCTCGACGTGCACTCCAAGCTCGAGGCGGTCTCGCTCGCTTTCCGGCAGGGCTGGGTCAGCGGTCCGAACGGCGAGCTCGGCATCAGCGCCGAGCCGCTCACGCGGCAGTAGTCCCCGTCTTTTTCCCGTACCCCGGGCGTCCGGCCTCGCCGGACGCCCTTCGTACTTTCGGAGGAGCGATGGCCGGTCACCCCCACGGCGTCTCCCGCGCCTCGAGCGAGCGCGCGGCGGGGCCGTCCTTCCTGCGCTCGGTGGACTTCGCGCGGGCGCCGTTCCTGGTCATCTGGGAGACGACGCAGTCCTGCGCCCTCGCCTGCCGGCACTGCCGCGCCTCGGCCCAGCCGGGCCGCGACCCCCGCGAGCTGACGACGGAGGAAGGCTGCCGGCTGATCGACCAGGTGGCCGAGATGGGCACGCCGATCCTGATCCTGAGCGGCGGCGATCCCGTGAACCGGCCGGACCTCACCGACCTCATCCGCCACGGCAAGCAGCGCGGGCTGCGCATGGCGACCATCCCCGCCGCCACCGACTGCCTGACCCGCGAGCTGGTGCAGTCGCTGAAGGCCGCCGGCTGCGACCAGATGGCCGTGAGCCTCGACTTCCCGCGGGCCGACCTGCACGACGGCTTTCGCGGGGTGCCCGGCGCCTTCGAGAAGACCATGCAGGCGGTGCGCTGGGCCCACGAGGTCGAGCTGCCGTTGCAGGTCAACACCACCGTCTGCGGTGACACCGCCCCCTACCTCGAGGAGATGGCCTTGTTCGTCCAGAGGCTGGGGATCGTGTTCTGGGAGGTGTTCTTCCTGGTGCCGATGGGCCGCGGCAGCGTGCTCACCGGCCTCAGCGCCGGCGAGTGCGAGCGTCTGTTCGAGGTCATCTACGGCGTGCAGAAGACCGAGGGCTTCATCGTGAAGGTGACCGAGGCGCCCCACTACCGCCGCCACGTCGCCCAGCGCGAGATGAAGGACGAGGGGCGGCCCTCCGCCCGCCCCGACGGCCTGGCGGCGATGCCGGCCCGGCTCACGGTCTCCGAGGGTCCGGGCCACTCCGTCGGCCTGGCGCCGCGCGGCGTCAACTCCGGCAACGGCTTCCTCTTCGTCTCGCACGTGGGCGAGATCATGCCGAGCGGTTTCCTGCCGATCCCCGTCGGCGACGTGCGGCACACGGGCCTGGC
>Ga0335071_10001208_pt1 | contig 27965 bp, 25 predicted proteins | sample Lox_Sample_15_FD_206724 | JGI IMG/M metagenome (GOLD analysis project Ga0335071, IMG submission 206724) | Soil microbial communities from Loxahatchee National Wildlife Refuge, Florida, United States - Lox_Sample_1.5 | ecosystem: Environmental > Terrestrial > Soil > Wetlands | place: USA...
CGCCCGCCGGAGCGAGGCCGCCGCGGAGAGCCCAGCGGGCGCGCCCGCCAGGCGCACGAACACCCCCGCGACCCGCACGTCGCGGGCGGCGGCGTCGAGGGCGCGCAGCGCGTCGAGCAGGCTCGGGGTGCGCGCGCGCGCGACCAGGCGTGCGCCCCCGCGCGTCTCCTCGAGCGGCGGCGCGAGCCGCAGCCGCAGCCAGAAGGGCGCGCGGCGGGCCAGCGCGAAGTACGCCGCCGCGCGGCGGGCGGCCCACGCGGCGTCCGCGCCCGCGCGGCGCAGCGGACCCGCCATCAGCCGCGCAGCGTCCGGCGCCGCGCCAGGTAGTCCACCATCACGTAGGAGCCGAGCCGACCCGGCGACGTGTAGAGCGCCCGGCCCTTGTTGATGCGCGTCATCTGCTCCACGAAGCCGACCAGCTCGGGCGAGGCGTCCAGCATGAAGGTGTTGATCGTGACGCCGCGCCGCGTGATCCGGCGCACCTGCTTCAGCGTCTCGGCGGCGGCGTGCGGCGAGACCCCGCCGAAGCCCATCGGCCACTCGACGCGCAGCTCGCGGCCACGGAAGTACGCCGTGGGCTGTCCGTCGGTGATGACCAGCACCTGCGCGCTCGGGCTCGGATGCCGGGCGATCAGCCGCTCGGCCAGCATGAGCGCCTCCTGCAGATTGGTGAAGGGCTCGCCCATGTCCCAGACCGCCTCGGGCAGCTCCTGGATCTGCAGCTCGCGGGCGCGCGTCGAGAAGCCGACCACGAAGAAGTGGTCGCGCGGATAGCGCGTGCGGATCAGGTGATCGAGCGCGAGGGCGACGCGCTTGGCGGCCGGGAAGCGGCCGGCCCACGACATCGACCAGCTCATGTCGAGCGCCAGCACGGTGGTGGCCTGCGTGCGGTAGTCCATCTCGCGGACCTCGAGGTCCTCGAGGTTCCAGAGAATCGGTTGCTGAGCTGTCGCGCGTCTGTTGACTTCGCTCGCTGCGCTCGCTGCGCGCGCCCGCTCCGCGGGCGCTGGCCGATACTCCAGGCGATCGGGTTGCTGCGGAGGCGACGCAGGGCCTGCGACTCCGCGCTTCACGGCGTTCAAGAGGGATCGAACGACGTCGACGTCGAAGGCGTCGCCGAACTGCCACGGGCGGGTCTCGTCGGGACGCGGGAGGCCCACGCCCACCCGGACGGTGTCGTGGGCGCCCGGGCGACCCTTGCGCAGCGCGCCGTAGACCGTGGCGAGCGCCTGCGCGCCGATGCGGCGGATCGCGCGCGGCGTGAGCTCGGGCCCGCCGCTGCCGTCGCGGAGCATGCCCGCGCGGCGCAGCTCGGGCTCGAGGCGGCGCAGGATCACCAGCGATCGGAGCGCGTTCTCCGAGAGCAGCTCAGCGAGCTGCTCGGGGTCGATCGGCTCGAGGTTCCCGCTGGCCAGATCGCGCGCCAGGCGCTCGAGCGCCTCCATCCGCTCGCGCACCTGCTGCGCCGTGTCGTAGTCGGCCGGCTCGCGGCCGCGGAAGCGGCTCCCGCGCTCGGCGAGGAAGCGCTCGAGCGCGCGCAGCCGGTCGAGCTCGCCCAGCAGCTCGGCGAAGCCCGCGCCCGCCTCGGCGTCCTCGAAGCTCCAGTCGCGGAAGCGCTCGATCGCGTCGGAGAGCCGCCCCTCCGGCTGGTGGCGGCGGTCCTTGAACTCGTTCATGCGGCTCGACTCGTAGCCGTGTCGGGCGCGCTGGGCGGCCTCCTCGCGGTCGAGGATCCGCTCGAGGCGCCGGCGCAGATCCGCGGTCGCCTCGTCCATGCGGTAGCGCTGCTCGAGCGAGCGGATCTCGCTGCGCAGCTCCTTCTCGAGCTCGTCGAGGCCCATGACGCGCATGTCGAGGCCGGCGAGCTCGAAGCCCGAGCGGCGCATCCACTCGAGCGCGGACGCGAGGTCGAGGCCCTCCATCATCCAGTCGGAGAGTGCGTCGAGGGCCCCCTCGGCGTCGAGCGAGAACGCCTCCTGGGTGCCGTCCCAGCGGCTGTAGCGCCAGCTCCTCATCGGCGACACTCGTGCGTAGCGTCAGGCGCGGGCATAGCGCGCGCGTCCCTCGACGGCCGACTTGTTGAGCCGGTTGGCGAGGTGGAGGCCCTCGAGCACGAACTCGATCGCCGACGCCAGGCGCGGCGGCGAGTCGCCGCCCGCCAGCGCTGCCGCGGCGGCGCGCAGGCCCGGAATCTGGTCGAGCCCGACCAGGTACTCGGCCGACGACATCTGCGATGACACCTCGACCTGCCAGCCCTGCTCGAAGGCCTCGAGCACCGCCGCCATCCCCTCGAGCGGCACCGCCGCTTCGAACACGAGCTTGGTGGCGCTGCGCACGAGCCCGCCGACGACGTCGGCCTCGGAGCGCTCGCGGCCCGCGTACTCGAGCTCGAGCTTGCCGGCCGTCGACACCGAGAGGGCGTCGAGATCGGAGATGCGCGGCACGGCCTCGGCCTCGCCGAGCCGCAGCGCGCGGCGCAGGGCGTTGGCGACCAACGTCTCGTAGTTGGCGATCGACATGCGCACCGAGACGCCCGAGGTCTGATTGACGTCGGCGCTCTGGCGCGCCTGCAGCGTGAGCTCCGCGATCAGCTCGGCCAGGAAGCGCGGCACGTGGACGGCGACGCCCTCGACCGGCGGGAGCTTCACCTCCTGCAGCACCACCGCCAGCTCCAGCTCGCGGGTCGGCGGATAGTGCGTTCGGACCTGTGCGGCGTAGCGGTCCTTGAGCGGCGTGATGATGCGGCCGCGGCTCGTGTAGTCCTCGGGATTCGCGCTCGCGACCACCAGCACGTCGAGCGGCAGGCGCACGCGGTAGCCCTTCACCTGGACGTCGCGCTCCTGCATCACGTTGAAGAGGCCGACCTGCACCTTCTCCGCGAGGTCCGGGAGCTCGTTGATGCAGAAGATCCCGCGGTTCGTGCGCGGCAGCAGCCCGAAGTGGATGGTGAGCTCGTCCCCGAGCGAGCGGCCGGCCGCGACCTTCACCGGATCGACGTCGCCGATCAGATCGGCGATCGAGACGTCCGGCGTGGCGAGCTTCTCGACGTAGCGGTCGTCGCGGTGCAGCCACGCGATCGGCGTCTCGGGTCCGCGCTCGGCCACGAGCGAGCGCGCGTACGCCGAGATCGGGGCGTAGGGGTCGTCGTGGATCTCGCTGCCCTCGACCACCGGGATCCACTCGTCGAGGAGCCCGGCGAGCTGGCGGATCATGCGCGTCTTGGCCTGGCCGCGCTCGCCGAGGAAGATCAGGTCGTGGCCGCACAGGAGCGCGTTCTCGACCGCCGGCACCACGCTGTCCTCGTAGCCGAGGATGCCGTCGAAGAGCGGCGCGCCGGCGCGCAGCCGGGTCAGCAGGTTCGCCCGCAGCTCCTCGCGCACGGGGCGGGTGCGCAGGCCCGCGCGCTGCAGCTCGGCCACGGTGTGGATCGGAGGCGGAGGCTTCGGCATCAGGGTCAGCGCGCGGTGGGCGGGCGATCGCCGCCCGTGAGCAGTCGGATGCGCTCCTGGATGATCTCGAGCCGGCCGTCGTCGTCGACCTCGAGCCCGGGAGGCAAATCCTCCTTCGCGATCGCGGCGCGCGTGGCCTGGAGGCGCTCGGCGGTGGCCGGGTGACTCGAGAGGAACTCGGGCATCTGCGACCCCCCCTGCGCCATCAGGGTCTCGAAGAAGCTGGGCAGGCCGTTCGGATCGTAGCCCGCCTGCGGCAGCACACCGACGGCGAAGTCGTCGGCCTCGCGCTCGGCCTGGCGCCCGAACGAGTTGACCACGGCCATCGCGCCGAGCCCGCCCAGCATGTTGGCACCCGCCGCCGCGCCCCCGCCGCCGACGATGCCGGCGGCGGCCACCAGCGCCTCCTGCCCGATGCTCGCCGCGCGCTGCTTGCCGTAGTTCTGGGCGATGTGGCGGCGCACCACATGACCGACCTCGTGCGCGATGACGCCCGCCAGCTCGCTCACGTTGCGCGCCTTCAGGATCGTCCCGGTGTGGACGTAGATGCTGCCCGCGGGCCCCGCGAAGGCGTTGATCTCCGGCTGGTCGACCACGTAGAAGTGGAACTCGAAGGGCTGCGGGCCGGCGACGCGCAGCACGTCGTTGCCGATCTTCGACACGTAGCCCACCACGATCGGGTCGTTCACGAAGCGGTAGTGCTGGCGCGCCTCGCGCTCGAACTGGACCCCGAGCTGCTTCTCCTCGGGAACGGTCAGGGTCGAGCACGCGAGTGCGACGAGCGGCGCGAGGAGCGTCAGGCGGCTGCTAGAGCAGCGCCTTCGCATCGAAGCCTCCCACCTTTCGCAGCGTCTCGGCGACATGCTTCAGGATCGAGAGCACGGAGGCGTCGATCGACTCGTTGTCCACGATCGGGATGTCGTAGCGGTCGGCGAGCTCGAGGAAGTGGTCCTGGATCTTCTGGATCGCCTCGAAGTTCTCGAGGTAGTGGTGCGGCGCGCGCGGGCTCTCGCGGCCGCGCGAGGTGAAGCGCGCTCGGAACGCCTGCTCGTCGAGCGTGGCCACCACGAGGAAGATCACGTGGGCGGTGTCGTGATAGACCGAGAGATCGAGCAGGCCCGGGACGATCGAGACGCCGTCGAGGATCAGGCTCGCGTTCTCGGCGATGGCGCGGTCGATCATCGCCCGGACGCCGACCGAGACGATCTCGGCCTGGTCGAGGAAGGCATCGATCACCGGGTCCTCGCCGTGCGCCGCGCGCCCCAGCATGCGGTGCGCGTCGTACGAGGACGCGTGGATCGCGGGCACCAGCTCGGGCGAGAGCATGATGCGCATGATCTGGCGGATCGCGTCGGTCGAGAGCACGTGGTGGATGCCGAGGCGGCGCGCCACCTCGAGTGCGAGGGAGGTCTTCCCCGAGCCGGTCGCGCCGCCGAGCAGGAGGATCACGGGGCGGTCGGGCTGCTGGTAGCGTCGCCAGACCAGGTAGCGCTCGGCGGTGCGCGCGCCGAAGCGGCGCTCGAGCGTCTGGTAGGCGAGGCGACGCAGCTCGCGGCGGTCGATCTCGCGGAGCCCGCGCAGCACGAGCGTCCCCTCGATCTCGCGCGCGACGTCGAAGGCGTCGTTCGGCTCGATCGCCGCGGCGAGCAGCGACTGCGAGAGAAAGCCCTTGGAGAACGGGGCTGACCCCGTGGGGCCGACCACCCGGATGCTCGGGCCGACCGGCGCCGCCTTGGCGTCCTCGAGAAGGTGCCGCTCGCTCAGGATCTGGCTCAGCGTCTCGCCGAGCTCGGCGAGCGGAACCAGGCGGCGCGGGCGGAGCCGCTCGCGCACCTCGTTGGCGGTGGCGAAGGCGTCCTCGAAGGCGAGCCCGCGCGCCATCAGCGAGTGCACCAGGATGCCGCGCATGAACGGCCGGCGGATGGTGCCGTGCTCGATGTAGAGGCGGTCCCGTCCGCTCCCCGGCGTCGAGTCGCTGCGCCTCGTCTGCGAGCTCATGGTTTCAAGCTACCTCAGCGCCCCCGGACCGCGAGGAGGCCCGCGAAATCGAACATCCATCTGACTTTTTCGATTGACTTCCATTCGCGCTCGCTCCTATCGTGCTGGCTGCGGACGTGTATTGGGGGGTGTTTCTGTCCGCCAGTTGCGCACGTGTGCGCCATCCCGTCCTGGGGCTGCCGGCACGGAGCGGCTTCCGAAACGAAGGCCGACTCCGGATCGCGTCGGTCGCTCGAATTCCCGGCACCTCACGACGCCGGCTCCCCAGCATCGCCTCGCTGCGTCGGACCGTTCCGGCGCGGCGCCCCCACTTCGAGCGGGTCCGTGCGAAACGCGAGGTCGCGGCGCACGGCGGAGGGCATGCGCGCATCGACTGATCGAACGGAGGTCCAGAGCCACGGTCCCGAGGCTCCGGAAGGGGGGCGACATGAGCACGCGGGTCATCGCGATCGTCAACCAGAAGGGGGGTTGCGGGAAGACGACCACGGCCGTGAACCTGGCGGGCAGCCTCGCCAACGATGGCGCCCGCGTTCTGGTGGTCGACCTCGATCCGCAGGCACACGCCACCCTGGGCCTGGGCATCGATCCCGAGCAGCTCGACGAGAACCTGTACGAGGTGCTCGCGGAGGACGACGGCGCCGAGCGGCTCGCGGAGGTGATCGTGCCCGTGGCCGAGGGGCTCCACGTCGCGCCGTCGGGCATCGTGCTCTCGGCGCTGGAGCAGAAGCTGGCGCAGGAGCGGGCCGAGGCGCGCACCGAGCGGCTGTCGCGAGCGCTCGACTCGCTCGACGGAGACTACGACTTCGTGCTGATCGACTGCCCGCCGAACGTCGGGCTGCTCACCTTCAACGCGCTGCGCGCCGCCGGGGAGGCGATCATCCCGCTCGAGACCAGCCACTTCGCCCTCCACGGCGTGAGCAAGGTGATGGAGACGATCGCGCTGCTGGGCGAGCGGGTCGGCCGAACGCCCTCGGTGCGCGTCCTGGCGACGCTCTACGACGGGCGCACGCGCTTCGCGCGCGAGACGCTGGCCGAGATCCGCAGCCGCTTCGGTGACCTGTGCTTCGACACCGTGATCCGCGGCTGCGTCCGGCTGCGCGAGGCGGCGCGCCGCGGGCTTCCGATCGGGAGCACCGCCAGCCGCTCGAACGGCGCCGTCGACTACGCCGCGCTCGCGGCCGAGATCGCGGCGGGAGATGCGGGGCGCGCGGAGCTCGGGGTCTCGTCCGCCGCCGGGCTGCGCGAGGTCGTGGTCGAGTACCGGGACCCCCGCGCCGAGGACGTCCGGATCGCGGGCGACTTCAACGGTTGGGTGCCCGACCGCGGGGTCGAGTCGACGACCGCGAGCGAGGGCAGCACCCGGGTGTGGCGGAAGGTGCTCCACCTGGCGCCGGGCACCTACGAGTACCGCTACGTGGTCGATGGCGAGTGGCGTGCGGATCCGCGAAACCCGGAGCAGGTGGCGACGCAGGTGGGACCGCCGAACTCGCTCCTCGTGGTGCGATGAGGTCGAGGCGGGTGCCGCGAGAGCTGGGAGACGTGCTGCACTACTTCATCCCCGAGCTCGGCGCGGGCGGCGGCATCGACGAATCCGCGCCCGCGCTCTCGGTCCCGTTGCTCGGTCGCGACGTGGTGCGCGCGGCGCTGCTGTGGAACCTCGCGGTCGAGGCGGCGCGGCAGGGAGCGCGGGCCGCGCTGGTGACGCCGGCCGCCGGCCCGAACGCGCCCTGGCCGGGCGACCGACGCCAGCCTCTCGGCGTCGACGTGATCGAGGTGTTCGGCGACGAACCGTCGGCGCTCGCGCGAGCGGCCGAGGCCGCCTCGCTGCAGCCCGCGTCCCTGGACGCACCGCCGCTGGTGCTCGCGGCCGTCCCGGCGCCGTGGCTCGCCAAGGGTGCCGACGCGGGCGCGCTGCTTCGCTGGGTCGTCGCGCTGGTCCGGCCCGACGAGAGCGAGGCCGACGAGACCTGGGGCGTGCTCGAGGCGGTCGCGGCGCAGGACCCTCGCGCGCGGCTCGGCGCCGTGATCTTCGGCGTGCGATCGCTCGCCGAGGCGCGGGCGAGCTTCGAGAAGCTCGCGGCGCGGGTCGAGCGCGAGCTCGCGCGGCCGCTCGCGAGCTACGGCGTACTGATCGACGACGTCGAGCTCTCGCGCTCGATCGTGACGCGCCGCCCGATCGCGCTCGTCCATCCCACCTCGCCGGCGGCCCGGGCGCTCGCCGACGTCGCCTCCCTCTGCCTCGCCGACGCCAGCGAGCGCGGCGGCCCCGAGCCGGCCGTCGGCGCCGAGCGCGGCACCGGCCGTCCGGTCGCGGAGCGCGGCGCGACCCTTGTCTGAGCCGACGCCCGAGCGATCGGCGCTGCGGCGGGAGTTGCGGTCGCGCCTCGGCCAGCTCGGCGTGTCGCTTCAGCTCCTCGCGGAGGGCGTCCTCGGAGAGGAGGACGAGCCGATCGACTGGGTGGCCGCCCTCCCCGACGGACGGGCGGTCGTGGGCCTCCTCGCGCCCGAGGCGGGCGATGGAGCGCTGCTCGCACGAGGTCTCGGCCAGCGCGCCTGGGTGCAGGCGCGCCTGCCCGACTGGCAGCAGATCGCACCGGGCCTGGTGCTGCGCCCGGAGGCGCGCCCGCTCCTGCTCCTCGTCGCGTCGGACTTCCCGCGCGCGGTCCGGATCGCCGTCCGCGAGGCGGATCCGGACGGCATCCGCATGGTCCGCTACGCCTGGCGCGCGGGCCGCCGCGGGACCGAGCTGGCGCTCGAGGCGGTCGAGGCGCCGCCCCGGCCGATCCCCGGTGAGCCGCCGGCCGCGCCGCCCCGCCTCGCATCGACCTTCCGCAGCGGCCTCTCGGAGCAGGACTTCGAGCCGCGGCCGGGCGAGAGCAGCCGCACCTGACCCTGATCGACCCCGCTTCTCCACGCATTCTTGGCCCGCCCGTCGCCCCGAGGGGCCCGGAAGTGACGACTCTCGTCCATGGTGACGTTTTTTGACACCTGATGGGCGTGAACCGCCACTACCTGGGCGGGGGGCTAGAAGCTGCGGAGGGGTGCGCTCGCGCACCGGAAGGCGGACCCGGGAAGGGGGAAGGCATGGTTGCAACGACGCTGGCAAGCCCCGAGCTGGGAGTTGCCTGCCCGGAAGCGGACGAGGTCCTGGTCGAGCGAGTTCGGCTCGGCAACCAGGGCGCGTTCAGCGAGCTGTACGAGCGCTACTTCGCGCGCGTCTATCACTTCGTGGCGCGCCGCTTACGCAATCGCGCGGACACCGAGGAGACCGTCCAGGAGGTCTTCGTCAACGTGTTCGCGTCGATCGATTCGTTCCGCGGTGAGGCGCCGTTCGGCGCGTGGGTGTTCGGGCTGACGCGCCGGACCGTCGCCGGCCGCTTCAAGAAGCGCGTCCCGAACATGTTGCCGCTGGCCGACGACGACCTCGAGAGCGGCAATCACGCGGTGGCCCAGGAGCCCGGTCCGCTCGAGGTGTACGAGTACACCGAGCGCCTCGCGCGGCTCGAGGACGCCGTCGCGACCGACCTGTCGGAGGAGCAACGGCAGCTCTTCGCGCTGCATCACCTCGAGAACCGGTCGATCCAGGAGATCGCGGTGCTGATGCGCAAGAGCGAGGACGCCGTCAAGTCGCACCTGTACCGCGCGCGCAAGCTCCTGCTGGCGCGGTAGACTGGCGCCCGTGACGGGCGCGGATGCTCAGGCGGTCGACGGCTCGCTCTCCTCGAGGCTCGGCTCCGACCCGGGCGAGCCGCTCGCGCTCTGGGTGCGCGAGCTGGATGCGGCGCCCGCGCCCGACGTGCGCGCGCTGCGGTTCGAGTACTCGAGCCGCGGCGATCGGGTGCCCGGAGTCCTGCTGCTGCCAAGCCGGGCGCGCTCGCCCCTCCCGCTGGTGCTGCTCCAGCACGGCGCCGGGGGGTCGAAGGAGTCCGACTATCTCGATGCCGCCCGCCTGCCCTGGGTGCGCGGAGGCGCCGCGGTGGCGTCGATCGACTTCCCGCTGCACGGAGAGCGCGCCAACGCGAAGCTCAGCGCCCGGCTCCTCGGCTCGACCTCGACGCGCGGCCCCGGAGAGCTCGACCCGCAGGTGCGCGCGCTGGCGCGCGACTTCCTACGCCAGGCGCTCTGCGATCTCGGGCGCGCGCTCGACGCCCTCGCCACCCGACCCGAGATCGACGCGGATCGCGTCGCGTATGCCGGCTTCAGCCTCGGCGGCATCGTGGGCGCCTTCTACGCGCCGGCCGACGCGAGGCTCTCCGCGGCGGCGCTCGCGCTCGCGGGTGGCGGCCTCGGCCCGGGGGAGCTCGATGCGACCCGCACCATCAGCGGCTTCGCGGGTCGCCCGCTGCTCTTCGTCAATGCCACCCGCGACGAGCGGATTCCGCGCGCCTCGGCGGAGGCGCTCCACGCGGCGGCGCCCGAGCCGAAGCAGATCGCGTGGTTCGAGAGCGGCCACACCGACTTGCCCGGCCGCGCGCTCAAGGCGATGTGGATCTTCCTCGCGGCAGCGCTCCGGATCGACGCCGCACGCTGACGAGGAGGCTCACCCGCCCCCGAGCTCGCCGATGCGGCGGAGCAGCGCGTCGCGCCGCTCGGCCATCTCGCCGGCGCTCGCCGCCTCCACGTTCAGCCGCACCACCGGCTCGGTGTTCGACGGGCGCAGGTTGAACCACCACTCCGGGTAGCGCACGAGCAGCCCGTCGAGCTTCGAGATCTCCGCCCGGCCCGCGTGCTCCCGCTCGACCGCCGCGAGCAGGCCGGCGATGTCGGCGACGCGCCGGTTGATCTCGCCGCTCGCGGTGTAGCGCCGGAGCGGGCGCACCAGCTCGGAGAGCGGCTTGCCCTCCTCGGCGAGCACGTCGAGGAGCGCCGCGAAGGCGGCGACGCCGTCGTCGTGGACGAGGGTCGGGCTGAAGCGGAAGTAGAAGTGCCCGGAGAGCTCGCCGGCGAAGAGCGCGCCGCTCTCGCGCATGCGAGCCTTGATGAACGCGTGGCCGACACGGCACATCTCCGGCACTCCTCCCGCCTCGCGGATCGCCTCGGCGGTGGCGCGGCTCGAGCGCAGGTCGTACAGCACCGTGCCGCCGCCGTGTCGCCGGAGCTGCGCGCGCGCCAGGAGGGCGGTCACCAGGTCCGCACCGATCGGTTCCCCGGTCTCGTCGACGAACATGGCCCGGTCGGCGTCCCCGTCGAACGCCACCCCGAGATCGGCACGAGTGCGCTTCACGGCGGCGACCACGTCGTCCAGATTCTCGCGCTTGAGCGGGTCGGCCTCGTGGTTCGGGAAGGTCCCGTCCGGCTCGAAGTAGAGGCGCTCGACCTCGAGCGGCAGCTCGGCGAGCAGCGGCTCGAGGCCGACGGCCGCCATGCCGTTGCCGCAGTCGATCGCGACGCGCAGGCGCGGGCAGCGTCCGCCGACCGAGCGCACGTGGCGCACGTACGCCGGCGCGAGCGCCACGCGGCGGAGCGCGTTCCCGGCGCGTCGCGGCCAGCCCGGCGCCTCCCGCGCGAGTCGCTCGACGTCGGCGAGCCCGCTGTCGCCGCCCACCGGGATCGCGTGCTCGCGGCAGATCTTGAAGCCGTTGTACCGCGCCGGATTGTGGGACGCGGTGATCATGACGCCGCCGGCCACGCCGAGCTGCTCGACCGCGAAGTAGAGCATCGGCGTCGAGACGAGCCCGAGGGCGGCGACGCCGGCCCCCTCGTCGTGGATCCCGCGGATGAGCGCCTCCTCGAGCTCCGGCGAGCTCGGGCGCGCGTCGCGCCCGACCGCGAGCTCCCCGGCGCCGAGCCAGCGCGCGACGGCCCGCCCGACCGCGTACGCGTGCTCGGCGCGCAGCTCGTCGGGGACCACGCCGCGAACGTCGTAGGCCTTGAAGATCGACATGGCCGCCCAGTCTAGGGGAGGGGCACGGGGACGACTCCCCGGGGAGTGAGGGCGATCGCGTTCCGCCGGCGACGCGGCGGCCCGGCGCGCTTGACCGCCCGCGAGCCGAGCGCCACCCTCATCGTCGTGTTCGGTCTCGGAGCGAGCGAGCTCCTCGTCATCCTCGTGATCGTCCTGGTCCTGTTCGGAGGCCGCCGGCTGCCCGAGATCGGCTCCGGCGTCGGCAAGGCCATCAAGAACTTCAAGAGCGCCCTCGCGGGCAAGGACGAGATCGACGTCACGCCCACCAAGAAGGACGAGGCCTCGGGTCGCGGACCCTCCGCCTAGGGCGCAGGGGCAGCCGGCATCGCAGCGCTCGGCGCCGCCGCGGCGGGCGCGGTAAGCGCGGCCGGCGAGCTGGCTCGCGGCGCTGGGATTGGCTTCGCTGCCAGGTCGAAGCGCGCCGCCGCCGGAACGCTCTCGAAGACGGCGTCGAAGGCGAGCGTCGCGCCCGCCGGAAGCTCGCGCGCTGCCCATTCGACGGACGCCCGCTCCTGGTCGCCGCGGAGCCGCTTCGGATCGTCCTCGCGCAGCCGCTCCTCGCCGAGCGGCGCGGCCGCCACCGCCTCCGGCGCGTCGACCGCTGCGCCGGAGGCATCGAGCAGCGTCACCACCAGGCGCGAGCCGAACGACCGCGCGCCGGGCCCCGGGTTGCGGAGCTCGCCCGACACGACCAGGATCGGTCCGACCTGCGCATTCTCGATCCGGCGCGCGCGCGCTGAGGCAACCTCGAGGCCCGCGAGCGGGGCGAGCGGCTGCACCGCCTCCGCGCGCGCCGACGCGTGCACGCTCCCCCAGAGGAGGGCGATCCCCAGCGCGGCGACACCGGCCAGCGACAGCCAGGAAGTAACCGACTTCGGTGTCGACTCGAGCAGGACCGGTGTGGAGACCTGCACGGGCGCCGGCTTGGGGACCGGGGCCTCGCGCGCCACGACCTCTGCGGGCGGATCCGGCTGCGCGGCGCGCCGTGCGGGAGCCGGAGTCGCGAGAGGGGGCGCGGGGGCCGGCGTCGGGGACGGAGGCGTCTGCGCCAGCAGGTCCCAGCTCTCGGGCTCGCCCAGCCCGGCGAACGAGCTCTCGTTGGGATCCTCGCCGAGCGGTACGCCTTCCGCTCCGCCGTCGGGAAGGTCGAGCGAGGACGCGTCGCCCGCCAAGCCGGGGACGCGGTCCTCGAAGGTCCAGTCGCTGTCGTCCTCGACCTCCGGCGCGGAGAGCGCCGCACCGCGCTCGGTAAGGCTCCGGTCCGTTCGCGCTCTGCGCTCCCCCTCGCTACGCGCGCGGCTCTGCGTGCGCTCGGGACTGTCGAGATCCCAGGCCGGCTCGGGCGCGCGCGACCGGCCCTGCGTGACCTCCTCGGCGAGCTCCTGGACCACGGCCGCCTGATTGGCCTGCGGAGGCGTCACGAAGAAGGCGTTCTTGCACCGCGAGCAGCGGACCCGCGCTCCGCGCGCCGGCAGGCGCGTGTCGTCGAGCTTGAAGCGCGTCTCGCACTTCGCGCAGCGGACGATCAAGGCGCCTCCTTCGCGGCTTCGCGAGCCGCCCGCGAGCTTGCGTGTTAGCCTCGCCAACTCCGCGCGCCCTCGACCGTTTCGGATGCGCCGACGAGGCGCTTGAGCCCCTCGGTCGCTCTCTGCCAAGCCGGGAGGCCGGTGCCCCTCTCCCCTCTCCTCGACCGCCGACTCGTCATCGTGACCGGCAAGGGCGGCACCGGGAAGACCACGGTCGCGGCTGCGCTCGGCCTGGCCGCGGCCGCGGCCGGCAAGCGGGTCCTCCTCGCCGAGGTCGGACCGGACGAGCACGTCGCCCCGCTCCTCGATCCGGATGCGCCGCGTGCGGGCTACGAGGGGCGCGAGCTGCGCAAGGGCTTCTCCGCGATGCGGATCGATCCCTACGACGCGCTCGGCGAGTATCTCGGCCTGCAGATCGGGCTCGCCGGCGTGGTGCGGCGGGTGCTCGCGAACCGCGCGTTCCGCCAGCTGATGGACGCCTCGCCCGGATGGCGGGAGCTCATCACGCTCGGGAAGATCTGGCACCTCGAGTCGCTCCGCGATCCGAGCGGCGCGCCGCGCTTCGACCTGATCGTGGTCGACGCGCCCGCGACCGGCCACGGCCTCACCTTCCTCGACGTCCCGCGCGTGGTCGGGTCGGCAGTGCGCGCCGGGCCCCTGCGCCGGCACGCCAGCTGGGTGGAGGCGCTGATCCGCGACCCGGCCCGCACGCTGCTCCTGCCCGTCGCGCTCGCCGAGGAGCTGCCTGCGCGCGAGACCGCCGAGCTGGTGACCCGGCTGCGCGATCAGGTCGGCGTGGCACTCGACCGCGTCGTGGTGAACGCGGTCACGCCCCCGCCCTATCCGCCCGGCTCGGAGGATCTCGCCGCGCGGCTCGCGCGGCTGCCGCGCGACTTCGAGATTCCCGGCGCGCCGCCGCCCTCCGTCCTGGCGGCGTGCCTCGAGCACCTGGGCGCGAGGGCTGCATTGAATGGTCGCTGGATCCGCGCGATCGCGGAGTCGACCGGCCTCCCGGCTCGGGTGCTCCCGCGCCTGCCGCTCGGCGTGCGCGGAGCCGCGGACCTCGAGCGCCTGGCCGCTCCGCTGCTCGAGGACGGATCGTGAGCGCGGACCTCGCGCTCGAGGCGCTCGTCCGCTCGCGCCGCATCCTGGTCTGCGTCGGCACTGGGGGGGTCGGCAAGACCACGCTCGCCGCGAGCCTGGCGCTCCAGGGCGCGCGCCTCGGACGCCGCACGGCCGTCCTCACCATCGACCCGGCGCGGCGGCTGGCGGACGCGCTCGGGGTCCGCGAGCTCGGCAACCAGCCGACCGCGCTGCCGCGCGAGCGGCTGGCCGCGCTCGGCGTTCCGGAGGCAGGAAGCCTCGCGGCGCTGATGCTCGACATGAAGCGCACCTTCGACGACCTGGTCACGCGCTTCGCGGACTCCGAGGCGTCGCGCCAGCGGATCCTCGGCAACCGCATCTACCAGCACGTCTCGGACGCGCTCGCGGGGAGCGCCGAGTACTCGGCGATGGAGAAGGTGTTCGAGCTGTCGGAGCGCGACGACCTCGATCTGATCGTCGTCGACACGCCGCCGTCGCAGCACGCGCTCGACTTCCTCGACGCGCCGCGCCGGCTGCTCGAGTTCCTGGACAGCCGCCTGGTCCACGTCCTGCTGCATCCGGCCTTCGCCGCAGGGCGCTTCGGCGTGCGCCTCTTCCAGCGGGGTGCCGAGCGGGTCCTCCGCGTGATCGAGCGGATCTCGGGTGTCGCCTTCCTCGAGGACATCTCGGAGTTCCTGCTCGCCTTCGAGGGGATGTCGGAGGGATTCCGCGAGCGAGCGCGCCGCGTCGAGGCACGCCTCACCGGGCCGGACGCCGCCTTCGTGCTCGCCGCGGGGCCCTCGCGCGAGTCGACCCGCCACGCGCTCGCGCTGCTCGAGCGGCTCGACTCGGCGGGCGTGCCGCTGGCGGGCGTGGTGGTGAATCGTGTGCACCTGTGGCCGGGCCCGGGGCCGACACCGGAATGCGTCCCCGAACCCGCGCGCCGGGACGAGGCGCGCGCCGCGCTCGCGGCCGCCCTCGGCGGGTCGGATGCCTCCGAGCCGGAGGCGCTCGCGGCGCTCGCGGCCGCCGATGGCTACGCTGGCTGGGTGCGCGCCGACCACGAGGCGTCGGCCGAGCTGGCCGTACGAATCGGGCGGCGCGGAGGGTTCGTCCGCCGCGTCGCCGAGCTGCCCGGCGACGTGCACGACCTCGAAGGCCTGGCGAGCGTGGCCGATCGCCTCTTCGAAACCGGGCGGGAGGACACATGACGACGAGCGGCGGGCGGAAGGCGGCATCCGGGCGCGAGCGCGTCGCGCCGGCCACGGCGGAGGAGGCGATCCGCCGCGCGCGCGAGCACGGGCGGCAGGCGATCGCCGAGGCAGCGGCCGCGCTGCGCTGCCTTCTCGATGCGGCCTCCCTCGCGACGACGGGCGTACCCTCGGAGGCGCAGGCAGGCCTGCGGCGCGCGGCGGATTGGCTCGCGCGCGCCGAGTCGCTCGCGCGCGAGTCCGGGGGCGCGCGCTGGATGGAGGACGTCGCCGCCGCACTCGACGCCGAGATCGCGCGCTGGGAGGCGAGCAGCCGCGACGACCCGGAGGCGCGCGCGGTGCTGCGAGCGTTCCTCGGCGTTCGCGAGATCCTGTGGGAGGTCGGACTGCGCCCGCGCGCGGAGCGCAGCCGTCGCAGCGCGCGACCGCCCGCCGCCGCCGAGCCTTCGCCGCGCGCGCCGTCGGAGCCGAGCGAGCGGCTGCATCCCGTCGGCGCCCGGCGGCTCGAGCGCGTGACCGTCCAGCGCGGCTGACGGAGCCCAGGGCTGACCGGCCGACAGCCGTGTGTTAGGTTGCGCGGCCCTTCGACCCGAGGACCCGTCGCGCCGTGGACGTTTCGTCGCAAGCGCCGCCCGACGCCGTGCTGATCAAGCGCTACGCCAACCGCAAGCTCTACAACACCAGCACGAGTCGCTACATCACGCTCAAGGGGATCGCCGAGCTGATCGAGGCGGGCGAGCAGGTGCGCGTTCTCGACAACGAGACGGGCGAGGACATCACCTCGGTCACGCTCTCGCAGATCCTGGTCGACACCGAGCGCTCGACCCGGCGCGTGCCGGGGACCGTGCTGACGGACCTGATCCAGCGCAGCGGCGACGCGCTCTACAGCGCGCTGAAGCGCGGCGTCGGCGACGCGTCGGAGGGACTCGAGGAGCTCCAGCGCAACGTCCGCAAGCTGATCGTCGGGCGCGACGGGAGCGGCTCGCGCCGGCCCGAGTGGATCGCCTTCGCGACGCCGGACCTCGACCGCCTGATCCAGCGCGCCGTCGAGCGCGTGCTGCGCGCCCTCGATCTCCCGCGGCGCTCGGATCTCGACGAGCTCGCGCAGCGCATCGATCGGGTGAGCGAGCTGCTCGACGCGAAGCGGCGGCCGGGCCCGACGGCAGGCTCCCGCCCGCAGCCTCCCCTCGTGCCGCGCGATCCCCATCCGAGCGTCGACGCCGACGCCGCCGAGGATGACGACGACGCGGACCACGACGCCGCGCTCGATCGGCGCTAGCGAGGCGGGCCTAACCCCAGATCGACGCGCGCCGGCGCAGGCCCGCGTCCACCATCTCCTGCACCGCGGAGCGCAGCTGCTCGGTCAGCCGCCACACCAGGATCTCGTCGTCGGCGGCGTCGAGATCGAGATCGCCGGTCGCGATCGGAGCGCCGAAGCCGATCCACCACTTCGAGGGCAGCGGCAGCAGGCCGAGCGGACCCAGCGCCGGGAAGGTCGGCGTCACCGGCACGAACGGGAGACCCACGGCGCGCGCGGCCGTCTCCACCTTGAACAGCACCGGGTGCACCTCCTCGGCGCCGACGACCGCCACCGGCACCAGCGGTGCGCGTGCGGCGATCGCGGTGCGCACCACCCCGCCGCGCCCGAAGCGCTGGACCCGGTAGCGCTGGCGGAACACCTTGGTGGCTCCCTTGGCGCCTTCCGGGAACGCGACCACCGAGCGCCCGGTGCGCAGCAGGCGCTCCGCGTTCTCGCGACAGGCGCGCACCCCGCCGATGCGTGTCAGCACGGATTGCGCGAAGGGGAGTGCGAGCAGCCAGTCGGCAATCAGGAAGCGCGCGCGCGGGGCCACGGGGTCGTGGCGCGCCAGCGCGTGGCAGATCATCAGCCCGTCCCAGGGCAGCAGACCGGAGTGATTGGCGACGAGCAGGCTCGGCGCGCCGCGCGGCACCGCCTCGATGCCGTTGACCTCCACGCGCCACCATCGCGTGTAGAGCGTCTCGAGCCAGGGCCGCACCCGCTCGAGCGCGCCCGCGTCCATCCCGAAGTCGTCCACCTCGGCGGGGAGGCCGCGCATGCCGGCGCTCGCGAAACGGCGGCGCAGCGACTCGTAGAGCGCCATCCAGTCGAAGCTGCCGTCGGGGCCGGAGGGAAGCCGCGCGCGCAGCTCGGCGCGCAGTCCGTCGAGGGCGCCTCGCAGCAGCGCGAGCTCGCCGCCGGAGGGCTCGTCCGCGGGCTCGTGGTCTCCTTCGGCATCGGGAGGAACGGGGGGCTCGGCCATGGCTCCTCAGCGGTAGCGGCGCATGCGCCGCGCGGACACGAACGAGATCCACGCCTCGCGCGTGGTGTACACCGGCTCGCCGAAGGCGTTCCAACCGCGCTCTCCGTCCGCGACCCAGAGGTAGCGCAGGTAGTCGTAGAAGCCCGCCGGAGGATCCCCCGACTGCGCGCGCGAGGCCAGTTCGCGCATGCGGTACAGGAGGCTCGGCGGCATCGGGAGGCTGCGCTTGCCGGCGAGCCGGAGCAGCGTCGAGAGCGGCAGCGCGCCCGGCGCCACCACGTTGTACACACCAGGGTGTCGATCGAGCACCGCCTGCTCGAAGGCGTCGAGGCAGTCGTCCTCGTGCACGAACGCGAGCAGGGGGTCGTAGCCGAGCAGCGTTCCCACCAGCGCACCCTCGAAGTGGCGCACCACGTGGTCCCAGTAGCTGGGTCCCATGATCCACGCGGGCCGCAGCACGGTGACCTCGGCGTCGGGCCGGCGGCGGCTCCACTCCTCCACGAGCGCCTCGACCTCGACACGGTTGCGCACGCAGTGCGCGTCGGGGTGCCCGCGCAGCGGGTGCGTCTCCGAGAGGAAGTTGGGATTGTCCGGCCTCGGCCCGTAGAGCATCGCGCTCGAGGCCACCACGAGCCGCGGCACCTTGGCCGCCGAGCAGGCGTGCAGGAGGTGCAGCGTGCCGATCGTCTCGAGCTCGTGGTCCCCCTCGACATCGGGCGACGGATCGCGCCGGAAGGCCGCGTGGAGGACGGCGTCGACGCGCTCGCGCTCGAAGATCTCCGCCAGCCGGACGTTGGCGGCCGGATCGGTCAGGTCGACCCGCTCGAAGGGGATGCGCCGCTCGAGCCGGTAGGGGCGCCGGAGGTCGATGCCGAGCACGCGCAGGCCGCGCGCGCGCGCCGTGAGGCGTTCGGCCAGGCGCTGCCCGAGGAAGGTGCGCAGGCCGGTGATCGCCACCGTGGCGGGCGTGCTCACGCCGACTCCTCCGCTGCGCGTCGCAGCTCGGCGGCGCCGCGATCCCTCAGATACCATGCGCGCCGATGGGCGTCACGCGCACCGTCGCGGTGGTGGACGACGCTCGCTACCGCGAGCACCGCCCTCCGAGCGGTCATCCCGAGCGTCCCGACCGGCTCCTCGCGGTGGCGGAGGCGATCGCGCCCCGCCGCGATCGCCTCGCCTCGCTGCCGGCTCGCGCTGCGAGCGACGAGGAGCTCGCCGCCGTGCATCCGCTCGCCCACGTGCGCGCGGTCGAGGCGGCGGCGCGCGCCGCCCCGGCGCGCCTCGATCCGGACACGTACGTCTCGGACGCCAGCTACGAGGTCGCGCGCCTGGCGGCGGGCGCCGCGGTCGAGTGCGCCCGCAGCGTCGCCAGCGGCCGCTCGCACGCGGCGCTCGCCGCGGTGCGGCCGCCCGGCCATCACGCAGAGGCCGCGCGCGCGATGGGGTTCTGCCTCTTCAACAACGTCGCCGTCGCCGCCGAGGCACTGCGCCGCGACGGAGTCGGACGGGTGCTGATCCTCGACTGGGACGTGCACCACGGCAACGGCACGCAGCATCTGTTCGAGGACGATCCCGACATCCTCTACTTCTCGGCGCACCAGTTCCCGTTCTATCCGGGCACCGGCGACTTCGTCGAGGCGGGCCGCGGCCGCGGTCTGGGCGCCACCGTGAACGTCCCCCTGCCGCCGGGCTGCGGAGATCTCGAGTACTGTGGCGTGCTGCATCGCCTGCTGGCGCCCGTCGCGCAGGGCTTCCGTCCGGAGCTGATCCTCGTGTCGTGCGGCTTCGACGCGCACCGCGACGATCCGTTGGCCTCGATGCGGGTCACCGGCGCGGGCTTCGCGGAGATGACCCGCATCGTGCGCGCCCTCGCCGACGATCTCTGCGGCGGCCGCGCGGCCTTCGTGCTCGAAGGCGGCTATGCGGCGAGCGGGCTGCGCGAGGGGACGGCGGCCGTGCTCGACGTCCTGCTCGAGCCCTCACTGCGCGCGCTCGCGCCCGCGCCCGAGCTGGTTCCGGGGAGCGCGCTGGCCCACGTCGTGGGCCAGGTCTGTGCCATACACCGAAATCGGTATGCGGGGCTGGGCGCGCCGTGACCTGCACCACCCGCTCCAATATCTCGTAGCTCACTCCAGACCGACCCCAACATCTTGTGCGTGTCGCCGTCTCGTCTGGAAAAATGCGAGAAATCGGTGGGTTGCATAACTTTTTTCTTGCTTCTGGGATTCAGTGGAGCTAGAAGGATCGCGGTGGGAGGAAGTGGGAGAGAGTGGTGAATCGGACGGGTCGGGACGCTGGTTCCACCCATCGATCCACCGGGGCGAGGAGCCCGATCCCACGGCGAGCGGACTGGCACGCCACGTTGGTCGAGGCCCCCGATGTTCCGCGGTCGATTCCTCCACACGATCGATTCGAAGGGCCGGGTAAGCATTCCTGCGGGGTTCCGGATGGAGATCCAGCGACACAGCGATCGCCCGCCGATCCTCTCGATCTTACCCGACTGCCTGGCGCTCTATCCCGCCGAGCAGTGGGACCTGGTCGAGAAGCGCATCACCGAGCTCGATCCGCTCCGCATCGACGGCCACTCGATCCAGCGCTTCCTGATCTCGAGCTGCGTCGAGTCCCCGCCGGACGCGCAGGGCCGCATGCTGATCCCGCCGTTCCTCCGCGAGCACGCGAGGCTCGAGAAGGAGGTGATGATCCTCGGCGCCGGCAAGCGGATCGAGCTCTGGGAGCCGGCGCGCGCCGAGCAGGAGCTCCATCGGACGCAGGCACAGTTCCGCGAGATCTCCACGGAGGTCTCGAAGCTTGGGTGAGAGGTAGCAGGTTCGAAGGTGGGGGGATCGGAGGCCGGACGGCCTCCGATTGAGAGGGGGTGTTCCCGGAGCCCCGCATGCAGGGGGCGGTGAGCAAAGGGGGGTGCGAGCCGTTCCCTCCGCCGGGGCTCCGGGACACCCCTTTTTCTTGTGGCGGTGGAGGCCGCCACGGGACAGCTGGAGAATCCGAGCGTGGCCGGCTTCGGCTATCACCGGCCGGCTCTTCTCGAAGAGAGCCTCGAATGGCTCGCCCTCCGACCCGGCTGCCGGGTGGTGGACGGCACGGTAGGCGGCGGCGGCCACGCCGAAGCGATTCTCCAGCGGATCGCTCCCACAGGAACCCTGATCGGTCTCGACGTCGACGAGGAGGCCCTGGCAGAGGCTGCGGGGCGACTGCGTCCCTTCGGCGATCGGGTCCGCCTGGAACGCGCGTCGTTCCGCGAGCTGGGGCGCGTGCTCCCGGAAGTCGGGGTGGCCGGGGTCGATGCGGTGTTGCTCGACCTGGGCGTCTCGTCTCGGCAGCTCGACGAGCCCGAGCGGGGCTTTCGATTCTCCGGGGAGACGGCGGACGTGACGTCCCTCGACATGCGGATGGATCGCCGGCAGCCGACCACGGCCGCGGCGCTGCTGGCCGAGGCATCGACGGAGCAGCTCGCCACCTGGTTCCGCGAGTACGGCGAGCTGCCCGGCGCCCGCCGTCTCGCGCGCGCCGTCGACGAGGCCCGCCGTCGCGCCCCGCTCCGCACCGTGCGCGACCTGCTCGACGTGATCGAGGGGGCTCGCGTCGGCGGCGGGCGGCGTCATCATCCTGCGACGCTCGTGTTCCAGGCCCTCCGCATCGCCGTCAACGACGAGCTGGCCGCGCTTTCCCAGGGCCTCGCGGCTGCGGTGGAAGGCCTCGTCCCTGGCGGACGGTTGGTCGTGATCTCCTATCACTCGCTCGAGGACCGCATCGTGAAGCAGCACCTGCGCGGCGAGGCGCGAGGTTGTGTCTGCCCGCCCCGGCAGCCGGTGTGCACGTGCGGCCGGCGCGCGCGCCTGCGCGTCCTGACGGCGCGGCCCGTGACGGCGACCGCGCGCGAGGTGGACGAGAACCCGAGAGCGCGCTCGGCGCGGCTTCGCGCCGCCGAGCGCCTGGAGGCAGCGTGATGCAGCGCTCGGAACGGCGGCAGGCAGGACGAGCCCCGATGCGCGCGGGTGAGCCCCCGCGCCGACCGCGCCGTGGATGGCTGGCGGGACGGCGCCGCAGCCGGGGCGTTCCGCTCACCGCGGGGCGCGACCTCTCGCAGCCCGACCCGCGTCCGGGCGAGCGCCGGCCCCGCTCGCGGCAGATCGCGGTGGTGCTGGCGGGGGCGGTGTGCGCGGCGCTGCTGCTCGTCGTGCTCCGCGTCGACTCGATCCGACAGCGCTACCGGCTCGCGGACGCGGTGCGCGCCGAGCAGGCGCTGCTCGAGCAGCAGGCCCGTCTCCGGGTGGACGTGCGGCGCCTGCGCCACCCGCTCCGCCTCGCCGAGCTCGGCCGCGAGCTCGGCCTCGGCCGCGCCGAGCACCTGATCGCGCTGGGCGACGCGGCGGGCGCCCCTTGATCCGCGCCCCCGACCTGCGACCGCTTCGCGTGCGGCTGCGGGTCGCGACCGCCGTGCTGCTGGCGGCGCTGGCGGGGCTCACGCTGCGCGCCGCACAGCTCGCCCTCACCGGTGAGCGCGGTGAGCGGCGCGGCGAGAGCCAGCTCTTGACCTCGCTCGTCCTCGCGCCGGAGCGCGGCCGCATCTTCGACCGCGACGGCGCCGAGGTCGCGCTCACGCTCGATGTCCCTTCCGTGTATGTCGTGCCGAAGGCGGTGCAGGATGCGCCCGGGACCGCGAGCCGCCTGGCCGCCGCGCTCGGGCTCGATCCGGCCGCGGTGCAGGCCCGGCTCGCGCAGGGTCGCTCCTTCGCGTTCGTGCAGCGCTGGGTGGACGACGCTCGGGCGGAGCGGGTGCGGAGCCTCGAGCTCCCCGGCGTCGGCATCGTCGACGAGCCCAAGCGCGCCTACCCGCACGGCGCCCTCGCGGCGAGCCTGGTCGGATTCGCCAACGTGGACGGCGAGGGCGTGCGCGGTCTCGAGCAGCAGGAGGACGCGTGGCTGCGCGGACAGGCGACCCGCGTGTCCGTCGAGCGCGACGCGCGCGGCCGGCTGCTGGTCGGGCCCGGGCTCGATCCCAACGCGACGGCGGGCGGCGACGTGGCGCTCACGCTCGACGTGACGCTGCAGGCGGACGCGGAGCAGGCGCTCGCCGAGGGGATCGATGCGGCCGGGGCGCGCGGCGGCTTCGTGGTCTCGCTCGACCCGCGAACTGGCGAGGTGCTGGCCCTCGCCGAGCGGCCCGCGTTCGACCCGAACAACTTCCGATCGGTGCGCTACGCCGATACGCGCTCGCGTGTCTTCACCGACGCCGCGGAGCCCGGCTCGACCTTCAAGACCTTCGTGATCGCGGCCGCGCTCGAGGCGCACGCGGTGCGCCCCAACCAGGTCTTCGACCTGCGCGGCGGGCTCCGCGTACCGGGCAAGCTCATCAAGGACCCGCACCCGCACCCGGAGCTCGACGTGGCGGGCATCCTGCGCGTGTCGAGCAACGTCGGCGCCGCCATGATCGAGCAGCGGGTCGGCGCGCGGCTGCACTACGAGACGCTGCGCCGATTCGGCTTCGGCGCGCCGACGGGCTCCGGCTTCCCGGACGAGTCGAGCGGCCTCTTGCGGCCGTGGAAGGCGTGGCGCCCGGTCGACGCGGCGACCGCCGCCTTCGGGCAGGGCGTGTCGGTGACGCCGATCCAGCTTCTCGCCGGGGTGGCCGCGATCGGCAATGACGGCGTCTGGGTTCCGCCGCACCTCGTGCGCGCGCGGCGGCGCCCGGGCGGTGAGTGGGCGCCCGAAGCGAACGGCGCGAGCCGGCGCGCGATCTCCGCCGCGACGGCGGCCGAGCTGCGCCGCATGCTCGAGGGGGTCGTGGTCGGGGAAGGCGGCACCGGCCATCGCGCGCAGCTCCAGGGCGTGCGCGTCGCCGGCAAGACCGGCACCGCCCAGAAGCTCGACGCGAGCGGGCACTACTCGAGCCAGCGCTACCTCGCGTGGTTCGTCGGGCTCGCGCCCGCCGACGCGCCCCGCGTGGCCATCGTGGTCGGGATCGACGAGCCGAGCGCCAAGATCCACACCGGCGGCGCGGTCGCGGCGCCGGTGTTCGCGCGCGTCGCAGCCAGCCATCTGACCCGTCTCGGCATCCCGACCGAGCCCATCGTCACGCCGCCCGCGGAAGCGGCGACGCGGGTCGCCGCCGCGAGCGATCCCGCCCGCTCGCTCGCGCTCCAGGGCGATCGCGTGCTGGTGCCCGATCTGCGCGGCCTCACCGTCTCGGAGGTGGTGCAGCGCGCGCAGGGCACGGCGCTCGAGCTGGACCTGCAGGGACAGGGCCGCGCCGTGGCGCAGGATCCGGAGCCGGGCAGCGTCCTCACGGCCGGGCGCGAGCGGCTGCGCGTGCGCTTCCGGCCCGACCGATCCAGCGGGCTGACGCCCGACCGATCCAGCGGGCTGACGCGGGACCGATCCAGCGGGCTGACGCGGGAGAAGGCTCCGCCGCCCCACGCAGGAGGCGAGGGCTGATGCGCCTCGCCGAGCTCCTCGCCGCGCTGCCGCCGGAGCAGTCGCCGGTCTCGGTGACGGGCTCCGTCGAGGTGCCGATCCGAGGCCTCGCCATCGACTCGCGCGCCGTGGCGCCCGGCGACCTCTTCGTCGCGCTGCGCGGTGCGCAAGCCGACGGCCACGCCCACCTCGGTGAGGCGCTGGCGCTCGGCGCCGCCGCCGTGGTGGTCGAGTCGCTGCCGCCCGAGCTCGCGCTCGGCGATCACCCGGCGGTGGTCGTGCGCGACTCGCGGCGCGCGCTCGCGCCGCTCGCCGCGCGCTTCTTCGGCCATCCTTCGGAGGAGCTGACGCTGATCGGCGTCACCGGGACGAACGGCAAGACCAGCACCACGTACCTGCTCGAGTCGATGCTCGCAAGCGCCGGCCGGCGCCCCGGCGTAATCGGGACCGTCGAGGTGCGCTTCGCGGACGAGCGGCTCCGGTCGATCAACACCACGCCGGAGAGCCTGGAGCTGCAGCGCGTGCTGCGCGCGATGCGCAACCGGGGCGTCGATGCCGTCGCGATGGAGGTCTCCTCGCACGGGCTCTCGATCGGCCGCACCGACGGCTGCCGCTTCGCGGTGGCGGCGGTCACCAACCTGACCCAGGACCACCTCGACTTCCACCAGACCATGGAGGCCTACCGAGACGCCAAGCTGCGCCTGTTCCGCGAGCTCCGGCCGGACGCGGCCGCCGTGGTCAACCTCGACGACCCGAGCGCCGAGCACTTCGTCGCCGCGGCGCGCCGGGCGGGTGCGCGAACCCTGGGCGTCGCGCGCAAGAGCGGCCCCGGCGTCGATGCCAGCATCGACGAGGCCGTCGTCGCGCTCTCCGGCACCCGGCTTCGGCTGCGGCTGCCGGGCGGACCGCTCGAGGTCGATCTCCCGCTGCTCGGCGACTTCAACGTCGAGAACCTGCTGGTGGCGGTGGGCTGCGCCGTCGCGCTCGGGATCGACCCGGCGGCGATCGCGCGCGGCGCGGCGCGCACGCCGCAGGTGCCGGGGCGGGTCGAGCGCGTCGACTCCGGACGCCCCGACGCGCCCACCGTCCTCGTCGACTACGCCCACACCCCCGATGCCGTCGACAAGCTGCTGCGCACGGTGCGGCCGCTGGCGCGCGGGCGGCTCATCACCGTATTCGGCTGCGGCGGCGACCGCGACCGCACCAAGCGCGCACCGATGGCCGAGGCCGTCGCGCGCTGGAGCGACCGCGCCATCGCGACGAGCGACAACCCGCGCACGGAGGATCCGCAGCGCATCCTCGGAGACGTCGTGGTCGGGCTGGACCGGCTGCGGCGCGTCGAGCCGGACGGCCTCGACGCCGACGCAGGATCCTATGCGATCGTGGTGGACCGCCGCGAGGCGATCGCGCTCGCCGTCGGGATCGCGCGGCCCGAGGACACCGTCGTGATCGCCGGCAAGGGCCACGAGGACTACCAGATCGTCGGCCGCGAGCGCTTCCCGTTCGACGATCGGCACGAGGCGCGCCGCGCGCTCGAGCGGCGGGGGCAGGCTCGATGAGGCCGAGGATGCCGCGCCGATGACCGTGAGGGGTGCGCCGATGGCGCCGCGCATCGCCGTCGCCGACGTGGTCCGCTGGACGGGCGGAACCCTCGTGGCCGGCGACGCGGGCGGCGCCTGCCGCGGCGTCGGCATCGACTCGCGCCGCGTCGGGCCGGGCGAGCTCTTCGTCGCGATCCGCGGCCCGCGTCACGACGCCCACGCCTTCCTCGCCGATGCGATCGCCGCCGGCGCCGCCGCGCTGCTGGTCGAGCGTGACGCCGCCCTCCCCGCCGCGCTCGGAGGCGCCGCCGCGATCGCGGTCGACGACACGACGCGGGCGCTCGGCGCGCTCGCCGCGGGCCATCGCCGGGGATTCCGGGGCCCGCTGGTGGCGGTGACGGGGAGCAACGGCAAGACCACCACCAAGGAGATGTGCGCCGCGATCCTGTCCGCCGGCGCGCCGTGTCTCAAGACCGAGGGCAACCTCAACAACCAGTTCGGGCTTCCGCTCACGCTGCTGCGGCTCGGCCCCGAGCATCGCGCGGCGGTGGTCGAGATCGGCATGAACCATCCCGGGGAGATCGCGCCGCTGGCCGCGATCGCCGCGCCCACCGTGGCGGTCGTCACCAACGTCGGCACCGCGCACATCGAGAACCTGGGCAGCCGGGAGGGGATCGCGCGCGAGAAGGGCGCGCTCTTCGAGGCGCTCGGCCCGGACGGTGTGGCCGTCGCCAACGCCGACGACCCCCTCGTGCTGGCCCAGCTCGGCCGCACCCGAGCCCGGGCGCTGCGCTTCGGGAGCGCGCCGGGCGCCGATCTGCGCGCCGAGGGCGTGACACCGCTCGGCGCCGGTGGCGTCGCCTTCGAGCTGGCGACCCCGGCCGGCCGCGCCGCAGTCCGGGTGGCCGGCGTCGGACGCATCCCGGTCGTGAACGCGCTGGCGGCGGCGGCGGCGGCGCTGGCCGCCGGCGCGCCGCTCGACCAGATCGCTGCCGGCCTCGCGAGCTATCGCCCGCCGGCCGGCCGTCTCGAGCCACTCGCCCTGCCGCGCGACGTGATCGTGCTGAACGACAGCTACAACGCGAATCCGCAGTCGATGGAGGTGGCGCTGCGCAGCCTGGCCGAGCTGAAGGGCGGGCGCCGCGCGCTGGCCGTCATCGGCGACATGGGAGAGCTCGGCGCGACCGCGCCCGACGCGCATCGCGCGGCGGGCCGCCTCGCCGCCGAGCTCGGGCTCGACTTCGTCTTCGCGCTCGGCGAGCACGCCGGCGAGGTCGTCGCGGGCGCGCTCGAGGGCGGCATGGACCGCGCGCGCGCCATCTCGAGCCTCGACGCCGACGAGATCACCGCACGCATCCGCGCCGTGCTGCGCGGCAGCGACCGCGTGCTGGTCAAAGGGTCGCGCGCGATGCGCATGGAGCGCATCGTCCAGGCGCTGGCGGCGGCCGAGGGAGCGCCGCTGGGCGCCGACGAGGCGCACTAGATGCTCTACCACCTGCTCTTCCCGCTGTCGTCGCGGTTCGGTGGGCTGAACGTCGTGCGCTACGTCACCTTCCGCACCGCCGCGGCGGCGCTGACGGCGCTCTTCCTCTCGTTCCTGGTCGGGCCGTCGCTGATCCGCGCGCTCGCGAACCTGCGCGCGGGCCAGCCGATCCGCGAGATCGGGCCCGCACACCAGGGCAAAGCCGGAACCCCGACCATGGGCGGCCTGCTGATCCTGCTCTCGCTGCTCGTGTCGGTGCTGCTGTGGTCGAACCTCACCAACCGGCTGGTCTGGATCGTGGTCGGCGTGACCGTCGGCTACGGGGTGCTCGGGTTCCTCGACGACTACCGGAAGGTGACACAGCGGCGGAACGAGGCCGGCCTCTCGGCGCGCACCAAGATCGCGGCGCAGATCGCGATCGCGTGCGCCGTCGCGCTCGCGATCTACTTCGACCCGAGCTTCGACAAGGAGCTGGCGGTCCCATTCTTCAAGGACTTCACGCCGCACCTCGGGATGCTCTACGTGCCGCTCGCGGTGATCATCATCGTGGGCACCAGCAACGGCGTGAACCTGACCGACGGCCTCGACGGCCTGGCCATCGGGCCGGTCATGATCACGGCCGGCACCTTCCTGCTGCTCTCGTACTCGGCGGGCCACGCCAAGATCGCCGAGTACCTCGCCATCAAGTTCGTGCCGGGGAGCGACCAGCTCCCGATCTTCTGCGGCGCGCTGGTCGGCGGCGGGCTCGGCTTCCTCTGGTTCAACACCTATCCGGCCCAGCTCTTCATGGGCGACGTCGGCTCGCTCGCGCTCGGCGGCGCCCTCGGCACCATCGCGGTGCTGATCCGCCAGGAGATCCTGCTCGCGGTGGTGGGCGGCATCTTCGTCGTCGAGACGCTCTCGGTGATGATCCAGGTGACGTGGTTCCGGCTGACCGGAAAGCGCGTCTTCCTGATGGCTCCGATCCACCACCACTTCGAGAAGATGGGCTGGCCCGAGCAGAAGATCGTGGTGCGCTTCTGGATCATCTCCGCGATTCTCGGACTGGTTGCGCT
>Ga0335071_10001209_pt1 | contig 27947 bp, 22 predicted proteins | sample Lox_Sample_15_FD_206724 | JGI IMG/M metagenome (GOLD analysis project Ga0335071, IMG submission 206724) | Soil microbial communities from Loxahatchee National Wildlife Refuge, Florida, United States - Lox_Sample_1.5 | ecosystem: Environmental > Terrestrial > Soil > Wetlands | place: USA...
TAGGGCGAGGACTAGAACTGAGATAGTACCGATGTACGCTGAGCCCGAATCTGGCAGCCAAAGTGCAACTTTTTGCCGCGCGCTAAGTGACAGATGTCCTCCACTGCAAGCTACGAGTCGCGCCGTAACGTCATGGAATTTGGCCAAGAGGCTCGATATGGCGGCCTCGAGAGACGCCGAAGTCCCAGGGTCTCGCTTCAGTGGACGCTTTACCTCGTCTGTGATGGCGGGAAGCGACGATTTCGCACCAAGACCAGAGATATCAGCCCGGAAGGCTTTTATTGCGTGGTCGATCACTGGTTCCAGCCAGGCGAGTTGCTGGAATGTGACATCGCCGTGCCTGTACACAACCTGAAGAATCCCAATGAAGTCGTTTATCTGCGGTGTCGCGCCCAGGCGGTACGCGTGGAACGGGCGGCAGGCGGCGCAGAGTTCGGATTGGCCTGCCGGATCGAGGACTACCGCGTGATCTCAGGTTGGGCCGAATGCTCGCAACCCCTAAAGGACTCGAGAGCTTCTTTCACGGCTACGACCGCCGCGCCATGAGTTCGTGGTTCAAGGCAACTCGTGGTTGTGGAAGGTCCGCACCCTGAAGCTTCGGTATTGCTTCGCATTCCGAATAGTGGCCCCGCAAATGCCTTAGGCCGTTGGAGCTCAAACGTCTTCCTAAGTCCGGGTGATGCGGTTGCGATACCGGGACGGGGAGATTAGCAAACAGTTGATCAGTATTACTCATGTCCGCGGGACGGATTGCCGGACCCCGGACCCGTAGAGGAAGGCTGGCATGATGCGCAGGAAACGAAGAATTCTCGGGATGGTAGCGGCTGTTGCGTTGGTCGGCGGGTGCGCACGATCGCCGCAAGCCAAGGAGGCCAAGTACCTCGAAAACGGGAAGAAGGAGTTTCAAAAAAAGAACTATACCGTGGCCATCCTGCACTTCAAGAACGCCATGCAGGTGCAGCCGAGGGATGCCGAGCCGTACTATCAGCTCGGATTGGCGTACCTGGCCTCCAACGACTTCAACTCGGCCGCCTCGGCCTTCTTGAAGGCCACGGAGCTAAATCCCAAGCACACCGATGCGCAACTGAAGTTGGCGGAGATGATGACCACCAGCCGCAGCAAGGAGGTGCTGGAGGACGCGCAGAAGCGCAGCCAGGACGTTCTGAATCTGCTTCCGGATAATATCGAAGCCTTGCACATTCTGGCGCTTACGGAATTGCGGCTGGGAAATCCCCAAAGTGCGGAAGCCCATCTACGGCAGGCGCTTCAGAAGGCTCCTAGTGACCTGAAGTCGTCCATGGCGTTGGCTCTGGCTAGGTTCGCGCGCAAGGACATGGCTGGGGCAGAAGAGGCGCTCAAACAGGCCGTGGTCCAGGCGCCGAAATCCCCAGAGCCGAGTCTCTCCCTCGGCGGGTTTTATCTTGCTTTGGGCAAGACGGCCGAAGCGGAACAGCAGTTCCGGCATGCGCTTCAGATCGACCCGAAACACGGTCCTACGCTGCTCGCCTTGGCAGCCTTGCAGGCGCGTGCCGGCCAGGCGGAGCAGGCCGAACAGACCTACCGGCAGGTTTCTGCCCTTCCGGACAAGCGGTACCGGCCCATCCATGCCCTTTATCTGTACCAATCCGGGAAGAGCGACCAGGCGATCGCAGAATTCCAAAAGCTCGCCAAGGATGATCCCGCCGACCGCAACCTGCGCACGGACTTGGTGAGTGCCTACTTGGCACTGAACCGAGTCGGCGATGCCGAAAAGGTGTTGACGGTTGCGCTGAAAAAGAACGGGCTTGACGCCGACGCTCTGTTGCAGCGTAGCCGGATCTATCTAGGTTCCCAAAAGTACGGGGAAGCCGAAGCCGATCTCAACCAGGTGCTGCATTTTCGGAGAGAATCGGCGGAGGCGCATTACCTGCTCGCCAAGGTTCAGTTGGGCCGTGGGAAAACCACGATTCAGCAACAGGAACTGGGAGAGGCGCTGCGCCTGGACTCGTATTACCTCCCTGCACGAATCGATCTCGCTAAAGCGCTCATCGCCAGTGGCGGCGCGCATTCGGCGCTGCAACTGCTGGACCAAGCCCCGGAAGAGCAGAAGCAGGCGGCTTCCGTGATTGCGCAGCGCAACTGGGCGCTCATGGTCCTGGGACAAGCGGCAGATGCCCGCAAAGGCGTAGATCGGCTCCTGGGTGCGGGTAAGGTGCCCGACGCCCTGCTTCAGGACGCGATCCTGAAACTGAACCGAAGGGACAATGCCCGCTCGCGGGCTTTGGTTGAGGAGGTCCTCCAGCAGAACCCTGCGGATGCCCGCGCGCTGAACTTGCTTTTCCAGTCGTACGCAATCGAGAACCAGCCGTCGGCGGGACTGCAGAAGGTCCGGGAATACGCAAGCCAGCGGCCTTCAATGGCTCCTGTCCAGCAGTATGTGGGCGTATTGCTGCTTGCTAACGGCGATCCCCAGGGTGCTCGCAAGGCGTTCGAAGCGGCCAAATCCGCTGACGCCGGTCTGGTTTTGGCGGATCTGGGGCTTGCCGAATTGGATTTGCGCGAAGCCAAGCTGGACGACGCCCGCAAGAGGCTCTCCACGGTCGTGGCCTCTCACCCGGAGAGCGTCCCGGGCCAGTTGTTTTTTGCGCAATTGGAAGAGGTCAGCGGGAAGGCGGAGGCGGCGGCGGAGCGCTACCGCAAGGCGCTGGCCTTGGATTCCGGGAACGCTCTTGCGCTGAACAACCTGGCGTATCTGTTGGCGAACAACCAGCAGCCGGACGAAGGGTTGAAATATGCCCAACAGGCGAAGCAGTTGGCTCCCGACAGCGCAGCCGTTGACGACACCCTCGGCTGGATCTACTACCAGAAAGGCATGTACTCGCTTGCGGTAACGCAACTCCGGAGCGCCGTCTCCAAGGGACCAACGGCCCGAAGGCAGTACCACCTCGCCATGGCCTGCCTCAAAGCGGGAGATGAAAGCCAGGGGCGCCAAGCCCTGGAAGCGGCGCTGCGCGCGGATCCGAAACTCCCCGAGGCGTTAATAGCGCGGCAGATGTTCGGCGACGGGAAATAGACCGTGAGACTCCAACGAGGTTCGGCCACCCAATGGCATCGATAAGAGCCGGAGCTACGGCCCCGCCAGCCGTCAGCCAAAGTGGCGTATGGACAATGTGGCGGAACCGACTACGCCCCCAGCAGTCGCGAGTGCGCGCATACGCCGGATTCCTGGTTCTCTTGACGCTGTTGTTCAGTCAGCCGCTCACGAGGCTGATCCTATACGCCGCAAAAAGCAGCCTCCATTCGCACATCGTTCTGGTTCCATTCATTACCGGTTACCTGCTCTACATCAATCGATCGCGGCTCCCGACCGTCTATCGCAGCTCGATTGCCGGGACGGTCACGCTAGCCGCCTTCGGAATCGCAGCACTGGGTGCCGCGATCGGTTGGCGTGGGAGCCTGAGTGTCAACGATGGACTGGCCCTCATGGCCTTGGTGTTTATCAGTTTCGCTGTGGCCGCTGGTTTTTTGTTTCTCGGTTCGAAATGGATGGCCGCCGCGGCTTTTCCCGTCGCGTTCCTGATCTTCATGATTCCGCTGCCGGACGCTCTGGTGGATTGGCTGGAAAAGGCGTCCATGCTCGCATCCGCCGATGTTGCGGCGATGTATTTCGACCTGACGGGAACCGCCATGGTTCGCCACGGGACGGTGTTCGAGTTGCCCGGTATCGTGCTCCAGGTAGCCCAGGAGTGCAGTGGGATTCATTCCAGTTGGGTGCTGTTCATCGCCAGCCTGCTGGCCTCTCATGTCTTTCTGCGAACCCGGTGGCGAAAGGTCGTACTCGTGGCCTTCGTGATCCCGCTCGGGATTTTGCGAAACGGCTTCCGGATCCTGGTTATTGGGCTCCTCTGCGTCCATGTCGGGCCCCAAATGATTGATAGCCCGATTCACCACAGGGGCGGCCCGTTGTTTTTCGCGTTGTCCCTGGCGCCGCTATTTCTGTTGGTGTGGTGGCTACGGCGTCAGGAGCAGAGTCTGAGCCTGCCGGGTTGAGGGCGACATGACGATCTTCTCCTTCGTGCCCTTCGTGGCTGCGAGTTTCTCTCTTCTTCTGGCAGTGGCCAGCATGCTGTCGAAGAGGCCCTCACTTGCCAGGTGGTGCTTTTTCGCCGGTATGGTGGTTCTCGCAATGGACAGCCTGTTCACGGGCCTGCGGCTCCGAGCTACCGAGCTGTCGCAGGTGCTGAGCTGGCTCAAACTGGGCTTGATCGTCAACTCCTTCGTACCGGCGGCTTGGCTTGGCTTCAGCCTGATTTACTCGCGAGGTGATTACCGCGAGTCCCTGGCGCGCTGGAGAATCCCCCTGGCAATCGTCGTTCTGCTGCCCATCGGTTTGTCGGTGGGTTTCCAGCGAGGCCTCCTCGAGGTGGTTCCAACTGGCCCGGACGGTGGGGAGGTGCCGGTGCGCCTCAGTATGGCGGCGAAAGCGCTGAACATTATGCTCCTGGTTGCCATCGTGTGGATCCTGATGAACCTGGAACAGACCTACCGATCAGCGGTAGGAACGATGCGCTGGCGGATCAAGTTCGTGGTCCTGGGCCTGGGGGTGATCTTCGGCGCCCATCTTTACGTTTGCAGCCAGGCACTTCTCTATTCCCTGTACGACGTGCGTTGGTCAGAGATCGAGTCGACCGCGCTGCTGATCGGGTGTGTTTTGCTGGTGGTGGCCAACGTACGCACCGGCTTCGCCGAGATTGACGTCTACCCCTCCCGCGCCGTCCTGCGGTCGTCCCTGACGGTACTCGTGGCCGGCGGCTACCTCTTCGTCGTCGGGGTGCTCGCCAACATCGTGAAGCGCTTTGGCGGAGCGGAGGGCTTCCAGCTCCAGGCGGGCATTGTGCTACTGGGAATGGCCGGACTCGCGGTGCTCCTCCTTTCCGACCGCCTCCGGCAGCGCATCCACGCCTTCGTCAGCCGCCACTTCTCCCGAGCCCAACACGATTCCGTTCGCATCTGGACCGAATTCTCGCGGCGGCTGGCTAACGTCAAGGATCAAGCCGGCCTGTGTGCGGGGTCAGCGAGACTGATTTCCGAGACCTTTGAGGTCTTGTCGGTGACCATCTGGCTGCTGGACGAACAGAAGGAACTGCTTTTCGTGGGTGCTTCCACCGCGCCGCAACCAGTCGAGGCCACAGGCGGCAACACACTCGCGGCTGCTTCAAACATCGTCGCTGCGGGACTCCGGATGAGAGTTTCGCCCTTCGACCTGGAAGGTGTGGATGAGCCTTGGACCGAAGAATTGCGGCAGCTGAATCCGACGAAATTTCCGAACGGCGGAAACCGCTGGTGTGTCCCATTGCGGGCAGGCGAAAAGAGTCTAGGCGCCCTGGTTCTGGCCGACCGGGTCAATGGCGCGGGTTACACCCTCGAGGAATTGCAGTTGCTGCAATGCATCGCGGACCAGATCACGTCGGTTCTGCTGAACCTGCGCCTGGCGAACGAGGTCGCGCGGGCCAGGGAAATGGAGGCGTTCCGGACGATGTCCGCCTTCTTCGTCCACGATCTGAAGAACACTGCCGCCTCGCTCAACCTCATGCTTCAGAACCTGCCGGCGCATTTCGACGACCCGGCGTTTCGTCAGGATGCCCTGCGCGGCATCGGAAATACGGCGCGGCGAATCGACGAGATGATCGGCCGGTTGAGCGCCCTGCGGCAACGGCCCGATTTCCACCCCGTCGAAGCCGATTTGAATCAGCTCGTGAGCGAGGTCCTCGACCGGTTGAACGGCATGCCGCAAGTAAAGTTGACCAGGGAGTTGCAGCCGCTGCCTGCGGTCTGGATTGACCGGGAACAGATCCAGAGCGTCGTGAACAACCTGGTGCTCAACGCACGCGACGCTCTGGGAACGGAAGGGCGCATTCATGTCCGCACGGAGAAGATTGGTGACAGCGCCGTTCTGGTTGTCACCGATAATGGATGTGGGATGAGCCGAGAGTTCCTAAAGGACTCCTTGTTCCGCCCGTTTCAGAGCACGAAAAAGAAGGGGCTCGGTATCGGCATGTTTCAGTCGCGGATGGTTGTCGAGGGGCACGGGGGCAGCATCCGCGTGGAAAGCGAGGCGGGTAAAGGCAGCACGTTTCGCGTGAGCCTTCCCGCAAAGGCGTGACATGGCAAAGACCAGGCTGCTGATTGTCGATGACGAGGAGGATATCTGCACTCAGATGAAGTGGGCGCTAAGCGGCGACTACGAGCCGCTCACGGCCGGTGACCGCGCCAGCGCATTAGCCGCATTCACCGAGCATCGTCCCCTGGTGACCCTGCTCGATCTGGGATTGCCGCCCCGCCCCAATGAGCCCGATGAGGGCTTGGCGGTGCTCTCGGCGGTGCTCTCCCTGGATCCACTGGCCAAGGTAATCGTCGTTTCCGGCCAGGCCGACAAGCAGAATGCGCTACGTGCGGTGGGGGCCGGCGCCTATGATTTCCTCTGCAAGCCCATAATAATGGACGAATTAAGGCTCGTGCTGCAGCGATGTGTGTATCTGGCGGAGCTGGAGCAGGAATACCGAGCCATGCAGCACGCCGTGCGGACCGAGGCATTCGAGGACATGCTCGGCGCGAGTCCGCAGATGCAGGCCGTTTTCGACCTCATTCGCAAGGTAGCCCCCACCAACGCCCCGGTCCTGATTCTGGGCGAAAGCGGCACAGGAAAGGAAATGGTCGCAAGGGCGCTGCATCGGCGGAGCGCGCAGAGCAGCGGCCCCTTTGTCGCTATCAACTGCAACACGATCCCGGAGAGTCTGCTGGAGAGCGAACTGTTCGGCTACGAGAAAGGTGCGTTCACCGGCGCTCAAGCGCAGCAGAAAGGCCACATCGAGACGGCGGCCGGGGGCACGCTCTTCCTCGACGAGATCGGGGAACTGCCGCCGCCGGTCCAGGTGAAGCTCCTTCGATTTCTTCAGGAGAAGTGCTTTCAGAGAGTCGGGGGCCGGCAGGAGATTCGGAGTGATGTTCGCGTGCTCGCCGCCACGAACCGGAACCCGCAGGAGTCTGTCGCTGCCGGGAAGTTTCGCGAGGACCTTTACTTTCGTCTGGCTGTCGTGGTGGTCAAAGTGCCACCGCTGCGGGAGCGAGGGGACGACACCGTCCTCGTGGCAAAGGCATCCCTGCACAACTACGGGGTCGAGCACGCCAAGCCCGATCTGACCTTCGGGCCTGATGCGCTGCGCGCCCTGAGCCTGTACCGCTGGCCAGGAAACGTCCGCGAACTGCAGAACCGGGTACGGCGGGCGGTCATCATGGCGGATGGCAAGCGTGTCACCGCCAAGGACCTGGAATTGGACGACGCTGTGAGCGCCTTGCCGCCGCAAACCTTGAAGGACGCGAGGGAAAGTGTGGACCGGCAGATGGTACAGGACGCCCTGCGGCGACACGGGGGAAAGATCACTTCCGCCGCTCTGGACTTGGGCGTAAGCAGGCCGACGCTTTATGAATTGATCGAGAGACTCGGAATCGACAAGGAATCGTGATGGAGCCCTCTAAAAGCGTCTCGGCGGCGCCTCGGGTCTAGTCAAATTCCTTTACCGCCACAAGGAGAGCAGATCTTTGCCTGTAAGCCACAGGTACAATACAGTTTGCGACCGAACTAAAATGAAGAGCGCAAGAGGATGTGTTGTAAAGGGGATTCGGCACCCGTGTGCCTTCGGCGGAAAGACAGCAATTCTTTTCGCAATCTGTAAGTTGCTAAAGAGTCGGAAGCTTTAGCTACGATAATTTCATGTTGCTCTGCGAACTCGTCGCACCACAAGTGCCCTTCGGTGTAGTGCCTTTGCATCCCCGGTACGGAGTGCCGGAAGGTCAATGTAACCCAGCGATTGATTCCACCTTCACCGGCCAGTTCTCCCAGATCAAGCTCGCGTGGGCTGGAAGGATCCGCGCGGGGGTCAAGGGCCATAGCACTTTCTTGAACTTCTTCCCGCTTCCACGCGGGCACGGCTCATTGCGCCCGATCTTTTGTCTGGTGCCCGTGGTAACCGCAATACCTCGTTTCGCCTGTCTACCGGCTTCGGCCAGTAGCCGTTTAGGTGCAACATAGACGACGAAGGCCGGATTTACTCCGGCCTCCCATCTTCAGCTGCGGAAAAGGCCGACTTATACGCCAAACCTGCGGCGCAGACCTTCAAGACCAACCAGCGCCGCGCCGAGTAGCATGAGCGTCACGCCACTATCAGGAACAAGACCGATGAACTCCTGGGAACCGTCAGGCGGTATCGCCGTGTAGATGTACACGTTTTGATTTAGCCAAGAGAGAGTATTGGTGCTAACTCCCCCGCTTTTTACATTTATCAGCGTATTCTCCGCCAGAGTCAAGGCTCCAGCCACATTTTGGGGCGGGCCATCGAAGATATCCCAAATGGCGTACGAGTCGACGATCTCGTTTGCCGGATTCGATAACAAGTCCAAGGTAAGCAATGCCACAGCTTGATACATCTGCAGGACGCTGTACCCAGTGTCATCGAAAGTGTGGTCATTGGTAATGGCCGTGCCAAAGGTACTGAACTTCGGCGTGTCAGCGAGCGACGAGTCCAAGTCGCCGAGGAGGTACCGATTTGCATTCCATTGCTCTCCCACGCTAATGTGGGTGTTGTAATCATCGCATGCTAGCAGGGTTGTTGTTACACCGTTAATTAAAATTGGGTACGGGTCAACATAGACACCGTTTGGGTTTGTGGTTGTCGTCGGCTGTTCTAGTTTCATCGTGACATTGTCGGCGAGAGCCACTGTTGGCGCACAGACTAGTGCGAGAAACGCCACAAGAGCGAGCGTGTACAACCAGAACGACCTTCGCCCAGCGCTGTTCATGTCTTAGCCTCTTTCTCCCCCTGCGTCACTTTGGGGTCGGTTCACACTCTGCACGTGACGGTCCAGGGCCCTTGTGAATCCACGGTGGCTCACCGAACATTGGCTAGTAGTAATTATTTCAACTGCTTAGGGGGGCCGTGAAGATTGCGGTCACGGCGGCAGCTTGAGGGGCTTGTAAAGGATTCTGACGTCTCCCACTCGTCGTGTCCTTCGGGTTTCTTGCGCCAAACCATTCATACCTTTGGGTTATAGGCGGCGATCTCGACGCGTTTTTTGGAATGTAAGACAATCTGACGGTTCATAGCCTGCTACGGACCTTCGCTTGGCCATTCTGAGGGTCGACACGTCGGCCGGCGTAGAGCTTGGCATTGTCCCGCACAGGTGTATCATTTCAAACGTGCGAAAGACCGTGGGATAGGGAAAATTCCGATTCGGGAAGGGCCGAAGTGGCAGGGCAAGCGATTCGAGATGATGAACCTCGGGAAGAACCTCGGGAAGAAATCGCAGACTTCGTCCGGCAGCCGGCCAGGTTTCAACTGCCCGCAGCCCGGCGTACCGGATAACGGTTTGGAGGACTCGCACGCTGGTGGCGACTCCCAGAAAGCCTCCTCGGCCCTCAGGGGGCGCGATAAAAGCGAGCAATTTCCGACGCGTTTACAGGCATGGTAGTGTAGCGGACGGCAGAAGTTTCAAGGCCCATTCAGGTGAATCGGCCTACCGATCCAACCACGGCCAGCCTCTATCCGTCGTTCAGTGCCCTACAGGCTTATTAGGCAGCGCCGTTTCTGGCAAAGGAACAGCTTCCTCGCAGGCGACGTGGCGCCAAGAAATTAGGTGGCCTGCTGGTTGCCGTCAGGAATCTTGGGAACTTCCGAATGCGCTTCTCCCCACAGAAGCGCCACAAGCAGTTACCTACTTTTCGGACAGGGCCTTTCCGATCTCCCAAATCTTGGGAAATGCCCGCTACCCGACCCTCACGCCTGATCGAGCAGCACTCCTGTTGCGCTGTAATGTATTGGAAATAGGGAGCAACTGGCGTTTGGCCCGCGTATTGCCCAGGGTTACTCCTGGATCATGCCCAACTACGTCCAGATGGAACAAACCTATAGGCAAGAAGAGGAGCCGGTATCCGGGTCCGGGGCCTTCTCCTCCCTGTCTATACTGAGGACGATCTGGAAGAGAAAAATCCGCATTGCCCTTACCTGGACATTGCTCACGTGCTGCGCGATCGCGGTGGTACGGATGCTGCCGGCGGTATACCTGTCGGAGACGGTGGTCCTGATCGATACTCAGAAGATTCCAGAGAAGTTCGTCTCGGCCACGGTCGCCAGCGACCTGGAGGACCGTATCGCCGCCATCCGGGAAACGCTCCTCAGCAGCGGGGAACTGAAGAAGATTATCGAAGACTTTGGCCTGTACAAGGAGGTGCGGAAATCGCACTTCGAGGAAGAGATCCTCGACATGATGCGGAAGGACATCACGATCACGCTGAGCCCCATCGGCACCGGCACGGGCGGCAGCAGTCGCGACAAACGCACGGCCGCGTTTCGCATCGGGTATCAAGGGCCGGACCCGCAATTGGTGATGCGGGTGGCGAACCGGCTGACGGATCTCTACGTCGAGCAGAATCTGAAGACCCGCGAAAGTCAGGCCGAGGGCACTTCGAGCTTTCTGGACACGCAGCTTCGCGAGGCCAAGAAGCGGCTGGACGAACTGGAAGCAACCGTAAGCTCCTACAAGCTACAGCACAATGGCGAGCTGCCCCAGCAGGAGCAGTCCTTGTCAAGCACTCTTTCGAGGCTGCAGACCGAACTGGAGGCCAACCGTGATGCGATCAATCGCGCCCAGCAGACCAAGGTGATTCTGGAAAGTACGGTCAACGCGACGGAGGCGAGCATCGCAGCCCAGACGCACGCATGGGAACAAATGGCACGGGGCCAAGAAATACCGGGATCCTACGTGCCGGGCCAACTCTCGTCGGCACAAGCACCCAAGCAGTCCGAGGCCCTCGAGGATCAACTCGCTCAGGCACGCACCCGCTTAACGGAAGATCACCCTGAAGTAGTCCGCTTGCGAAGGGCGGTCGAGAACGCGAAACGTTCCGAGGCGCAGAGACAAGCGGCAAAACTCGAAATCCTGGCGTCGAGCGCCCAGCCGGCTGCGGGGGCGAATCCGAGTCGGAAGGAGGTGGCATCGGTAAGCGAGCCACCGGAGATCGCGCGCGCGCGCCAGCAACTCGCCGGGTTGAACGCTCAGATAAAGGGGGCGGACACGGAGATCGAAACCCGCAAAGCTGAGCAGCAGCGGATCCTCCACGACCTTGATATGTACCAGGGCCGTATCGAGCACCTGCCCGTGCGGGAACAGGAGATGGCACAGATCACACGCGACTACGAGATGTCCAAAGAGAATTACAAGTCCCTTCTGGACAAGAAGATGGCCGCGGAGATGGCGCTCGATATGGAGCGGCGGCAGCAGTCCGAACGGTTCACCGTGCTGGACCGGGCACGCCTGCCGGAGAAGCCGGTCAAACCCAATCGGCCGATGCTGTACGCGCTTGGATCGGGTTTGGCGTTGGTGCTGGGCCTAGCAGTGGGGTTCAGCGCGGAATTGCGACGGAACGTGGTGTTGGGCGAGTGGGAACTGCCGGATGGTGTGCCGGTTCTGGCCCGGCTGCCGCGTATCGAGGTCCGCCTTGGTTCGGTCCAGACGAAACCAAAGGTGCGAGGCTGGCGACTCGTGCGGGGGCGCGCACCTGCCGTGCCGCTCAACGGGTGACTATGTACAACGAGTTCTTCGGATTACAAAGAACCCCGTTCAACCTGACGCCGGACCCGGAATTCCTGTATCTGAATGCGGGGCACCGCGAGGCGCTGGCGGGGATCAGCTATGCAATCCTGGCGCGCAAGGGATTCGTCGTCCTGACCGGAGATGCCGGCACCGGTAAGACAACCTTGCTGACACGGATCCTGGGGCACCTGCCACCGACGCGAATTCAATCCAGCGTCATTGTGAATCCCACCCTTACCCCGCCGGAATTCCTGGAGGCTGCCCTCCTGGATTTTGGGTTCCGGAACATTCCGGTCAGTAAGGCACAGCGCATCATGATCCTCCAGGAATTCCTGTGGAAGGGGAATAGGGAAGGAAAGATATCCGCGCTGGTGATCGACGAAGCCCACAAGTTGAGTCTGGAACTGCTCGAGGAAATCCGCCTGCTTGGTAATCTCGAATCCGGTGGCGAAAAGCTCCTCCAGATCGTGCTGGTAGGGCAGAGCGAACTCGACGAGTTGCTAAACCGCGAGCAACTCAGGCAACTCAAGCAGCGCATTGCCCTACGGCTGGCGATCGAGCCTTTGCCGGCAGCGGAAGTGGAGCGATACATCCGGCACCGCTGGATCAAAGCCGGCGGAAACGAGCCACCCTTTACGAAGGATGCAATTGCCTATGTCGCACAGGTTTCGAAAGGGGTTCCACGTATCGTGAACTTGATTTCCGACAACGCGCTGCTGCAAGCTTTCGGAGAGAATTCGGTTGGGGTCGAGGCGCGCCACGTGATCGGCGTCTGCCGCGACCTTCGTTTGGTCATGACCACCAACCACCGAAGTGCAGTGGAAGTGCCGGCACCCACGGCGCCGGGGGAGACGGCCCTCGTCGTTCCAAGGGCGTCCGACGGTGCGATGAAAACCCTCGAGCGTTACAGCGGAGTTGCTAACAAGCGGTCTCTGATATCGAGGCTTGCGGCCAAGCTCGGGTTCATGCAGAGGATGGAAACGGTGTGAGCAAGCTATTCGAGATCATGTCCAGCGGCAAAGGAGAGATTGCCGATCTGGTCCGGCCTCTGGTGGAAGTGGAAGCCGGGCCAGCCGCGCCAGCGAGCACTGAGACGAGCGCGAAAGCCGATGTCCTGGAGACTGCACCGCCCGAGGCAGAAGTATCGACTGCCACGGCGCCGTTCGCCGGGCAGATCCGGACACTGAACCTTCGGGTCGCGGCGCCCTCCCCGTTGCTGCCCTTCGAGCCCGGCCAGTGGCGGGCCAGCGAACAGTATCGCATTCTGCGGACGAAGATCGTCCAACATCCGAAGCAGCCGCGCATGATCGTCATTTCGAGTCCGGCCGCGGGAGACGGGAAGAGCGTCAGCGCCATCAACACGGCCGCGGCTCTCTCCCTGAAGAACGAGGGCTACGTGCTGCTCCTCGACGCCGATTTCCGCAAGTCTGCGCTGCACTATCTGCTCGGTCTGCCGGAATCGCCTGGGTTGACGGAGGTGCTCAGGGGCAGGTGCACCTTGGAGAAGGCGTTGGTGCGGGCGCAGGAATTCCCGAACCTGTTTGTGATGTCCGCCGGCACGACCCCGGCTAATCCGGTGGAACTGCTCGATAGCGCTGCATGGCAGATGCTAAGCGGCACACTACGCGGCATGTTTCAGTACATCGTGGTGGATTCGCCGCCGGTGGGCGCAGTGGCTGACTACGACCTGATTCAGGCGGTTTGCGACGGTGTGATTCTAGTCGTGCGGCCGGATCACACCAATCGCCATTTGTGCAAGGCGTCGTTGGCGGCCGTGCCCGAGGCCAAGCTTCTGGGGGCGTTGCTGAATTGCGTCCCGGAGTGGTTGCTCGCGAGGCGTGCTGGGGCGGATCACTACTATTACTACTCCAGCGAGAAGTCGTACGAGAAGAACGAGCTCAGAGAATCCGGGGCCGGGAAGAGTAAAGGACAAGCGACCGCCGCTCCATGACGCGACGGCCGCACTGGGGGGTCCGGCCCAACGCTCAGGGTGCTGAGGTCCCCATGGGATGACTCAGTCCGCTCTCTTCCCCCAACGAGCTTGTGCGGCCATCTTGGCTCTCTGACGTCGCTCCTCGGCAGTGAGTTTCTCTGCGCTGGCCTTTCCAGCGTTCCGGGCAGAGTTCTCGCGCTCGTTCTTCGAAAGACGCTCCGCGCGACGTTGTCCTCCTAGGCGCCCGATCTCAGCTAAAGGTGGGCCTTTCTGCTTGCGAAGCTTACCGAGTCGCACCGCCGCCGGGTTCTTTCGAGTGGCCACTTTCAACTTGAGATTATACTTCAGGGCTCTGTTTGCTAGTCATTTCCCTTGACATAGCACCGGTGCTACGTTAGTATGTGAACATGAGCCCGAAATTCACCTCTGCTTCCTGCCCAAACTGCGACACGCTCTTCGAGCGCCTTCCAGTGGAGCATGACGAAGACGGCGGATATGCCTTGCTGGAAGTCCGCCCGTGTGCCGCTGCCACATGCGGCAAGATGTTGTGCGCCTGTTGCGACCAGTTCCACTGCGACGGGTGTGGCCAAACGTTCTGCGCCGACCATTTGGTTTCAGTGCTGGATGGCACCGACATACCGTTGCACTGCTGCCCGATCTGCGCAATCGAGTGTGAGCCCCTGGCACTTCCCTCGCGAATCCCGCCGCGTTCGGAGATGAACTCGGATCTTCCCGCGGAGGCTGCTTAGCATGACTCGAATTTGCCAACGATGCCGTGAGCCCATCGCCTTTCTGGATGCGCAGACCTCCAGCGGCCATTCGGCCTGGCACACGCGCTGCTGGAACGAAGAGGCGGAACAACGGCGGCAATACCTCGAGGAGATGGGCGATCTCGAAGGTTTCACGCTGCACAATGCCCCGCCGGACCGATCCCGTCCGGCCCTCCCTGACGAGTTGGGGCCGAAACCAAAATGGTCGGAGGTAAGCAACGATATGGCGACCGCAACCAACAACCGCCCACCCCGCGATGTGGTGGACTTCCCACTCAACGCGCCCGTAACCGTAGCCCTGAAGTACCCGCAGGGCAAAACCATCAGTGGCCCGTACGGTGAACGCGTGATGTTCACTCTTACTGACGGCCGGATCATGTTCCTGGCCCCCGAAATCGCGGGGAGAATCGAATCGCTCGGCATCAATGTGCGCGAGTCGTTCACCATCACCAGAGGTTCCCCCGGTCCGAACGGTGCATCCGCAATCTGGGACGTCGCGCGAGTCGTGGGAGAGCAGCCCAACGGGACATTGGTGCTCCAAGCGTCCGACGCCTCGGCCCCGAAACCGCCGGCCTCGGAAACCGCTCCCGACGCCGGAATCCCACGCAAGCAACCGGGCAGCGCGTTGGTGGAGGAAGCCAACGCGCTGGTGGACGGCTTCGCCCAAGTCCTGGAACGGAGCTTGACCCTGTACCAGGGACGCATCAAGCCGGAGGAGGTGAAAGCGCTGCTCATCTCGGCCTACATCCAGCGGCAAAAGCTCTCATCCGTCGCGTAGTCAAACTCCCCAGCCTGGCAGCGGGTCTCGGCCCGCTGTCAACTCCCTTGACAAATCATGCTCACCGATCACCAGCTTCACTCGTACCTCGCCTGGGCGATCCACGGCCGCATGCCGCAGCGCCGTGCCACCTCGCCCACGCGCAAAGGACCGCCGCGCGACGAGGCGTACTTGGCCTGGATTCGCGAAATGCCCTGCGTTGCCTGCGGAATCGAAGGCCGGAGCGAAGCCGCTCATACCGGGAACGACGGCGGCATGAGCCAAAAGGCGTCGGACTACTCCTGCGTGCCACTCTGCCCGGACTGCCATACGCGAGCGCCGGGGGCTTACCACCGCATTGGCAAGCATGCATTCGAGCGGTCGCATGGCCTGAGCTTCAAGATCCTGGTGGCGCGGTTGCAGCGGGAGTGGCATTGCAGGTGCGCGTGAGCGGGCTCAACCGCCCGCAATCTGGCGCTGCTGGTACTGCGGGAGAACCCGCGACCCGCGCACAGTAGTGCCGCAATGCTCATGTGTTGCACATGGCCAAGAAGAATCCGCCTCGGTTCATTGCGGTAAAGGTTTAGTGACACACCGACAACGCCAGAATCTCGGGGTTGTGGCAGACTGGGAATAGGCAACATGCCGGAAGCTTTCTCTCAGACCTTGGTTCCGCCGTCCGCCGACGATCCGATATTGACGGAGCTTATCTACCGGCTTCGAGAGCTGTATCGACCTGAGCGGATCTATTTGTTTGGTTCTACCGCTCGTGGAGACTCCTGCCCGGACAGCGATTACGATCTCATGGTAGTCGTTCCCGACGATACGCCTGCGCCTCTTCGGGACAGTGGCAGAGCCTACAAAGGGATTTGGCGACTCGGTGTCGCAAGTGACGTACTGGTGTGGACTCATTCGAGTTTTGAAGATCGGTTGCATTTGAAGGCGTCTTTGCCGTCGACCATTGCCCGAGAGGGCAAACTGCTGTATGCAGCCTGACCTGCGGCGCCGTTCGGACACCCGCTCTTGGTTTGAAAAGGCATATGAGATCTCCGTTGCGCGCAGATTGATCTGGCGGCCGAGCCGTCAGCGTCTGAAGATGCCTTGTACCATTGCCAGCAAGCAGCAGAGAAAGCACTGAAGGGCTTTTTGGTTTGGCATGATCAGCCGTTCCCTAAGACGCACGATCTTGGAAAACTGGGCACGCCATGGCCGGAGACCTGCCGCTTCTGACGAGCGACGAGCGCATCCGGCAGTATCCGGTGCTACGTGTGTGGGAGCTGCACGAATAACGTAGGTGGCGGGACGTCCGTGAGCCGGAGCTATCATTCGGTTACACCAGCGAAGAAACCGCTAAACATTCCTGTCAGACAGAGCCACACATCGACCAGAAATGCTGAAGCTTTTTTTGCGGGGTCGCGGGCGGATCGTGCGTTGAAGAACGTCGCGGAGCCCTTGCGCGGGCTGTTCACCGGATGGCGAGAGTGACGCCAGCTTGGCTGCTTGCTTGTCCTGCAAAGAGGACGATGGGAACCGCTAACCCGGAAGCCGAAGTCAGTGGCACGATACAGTTCACTTGAACGAGGCCGGCCAGGGCCATAGGCGCCGCGCCCGCATATTGCACCTTAGCGTCCAGGCCGCCGATCTGAACCGAGACGGGCAGCAGGGGCTTCGGAAGAGTGCCGGCCGCGACTTGGCCATCCACGCTCGGAGGATCGGTTTGCCCTGCTCCGGTGGCGAACAAGGTTATGACAGACCCTTTTAACGCGGGGTTGGAAGCGGAGTTCAACGTCTGGTCCTGATTGACGATGGCTCCCTGACCGACGCCGCTCCCATCCTGTGTGAAGATGGCCGGGGAGGCCTCGGCCACGGGAAGAAGCAGTCCCGCCACGGTCAGTCCACGCTGCGTGACCCGCACCTCAGTAGACACCTTGCCGTAGATCCCGAAAGGCGCGATCGCGTTGACTTGATTGAGCGCAGCGTAAAGCAACGGGGCAGGGGTTCCGTCGAACAGAATGCTGGTTCCATCCATATCGGTGGTTGTCGGAGAGTCAAGAGGTTGCTGCGGTGACACGGGACCGATTCCAGCGCCAAGCAAGGTCAACATCTCCCCCGGCGCGAGGGGTCCGGAGAACAGACCGGCTGCGTTCAGTACACCTTCAGGCTGGAGGCGGGAACCCAGGTCCACGGTACCGGCGACTTGCAGCACGCCGCCGGTTGCCAAGACGATGGTTGACAGGCCAGAAGGGTCCGTGCCCACGGCATTGGAAAAGCGCAATGTGGAGACGCCGCCGGGAGCGCTCGGGCTCACGAACAGGAAAAGGTTGAGCAAGACGCCATCGACAAGCGGATTCTGGTTGAGACCCCAGACAAGGAAACGCCTCTGATTCGGCGCCAGATCCGCAAAGTTCAGCGTCTTCCCTGAGCTCCGCGCTGCATCACCGACTGTCGCAGTTAGAGTCAGCACGGAGCTGTCGTACTGCAGATCGACCTGAACCCCTGCGACCGAGGACAAGCGAGATGCAAAAGTGACGGGAAGGAGGAGGCTGGCGCCGGCGGGCACTGACACGTCGGGCAGAGATAACTGCGCGGGTTGGGCGAGCGCCACTTGGGCGAGGAACGCTGCAGCAAGGAGGACGAGGGTCAGTGAGGTCTCCCTTATTCCGGTATGATTCACATCGAAAGGTTATGCCATGTGTCGATAAAGTAGGCTGCCAGCCACTCGCAAAAGGAACTCCGGCAGACGGGGCACTACGCCCTTCGCAACTCGCCCAGCCCAGGCGGAGTCTCTCTTCCTTAAGGCCTCTGACGCCGGCCGAGCCGAGAGTCGCGAATACGTCAAGGTCGAACGGGCGCTGCCCCAGCGATCTTTGAATGTGATCAACCCGGGATTTCCAGGATCGGTACGCCCCAGGTCGAACACGCGCAAGCCCTCGCGCTTGGCCTCCTCGATCGCCCGCCAGAACAGCAGATGCGTGCCGCCCAGGTTGTTGAACGCCGCATCGGAGCAGCCGTACTTGTAGGTCAGGGTGTCCTTGTGACGGAGAGTCAGGATCGCGGCCACGGGGACTTTGTCTTTGCGCGCTACTCGAATCTGTAATGCGTCGCCGAAGATGTCGATCAGATTGCGGAACCAGCGCTGGGGCTGGGGCGGCACACCGTGGCGACGCCGAGTGATGAGCAGCAGGTCCCAGAAGGCATCGAGCAGCGCCTGCGACCGGCCTCTCTCGTAATTGAGACCTTCGCGCTCGGCGCGCTGAATCTTTCTTTGCGTGGAACTCTTGTGGAAATGGGAGAAGAGCGCGTTGAGATCACGCCGGAGATTCAACTCATGGAAAACATAGCTGTCCCCGGCGTGCCAACTCCTGATCGTGCCTGCAAGGGGACGCACCGGCCGGACTTCGATGTATCGCAGCTTCTCCTGATGGATTTCTCGCTCCGAAGCTGCTAGCAGGAGTTCCTGGTCTTCGGGGTTGTCAACGAGCGGTTCACAGTGATCGGAGAACGGAAGAGAGACCATTCGGCGACCAGTGATCCAACTCGAAACGCGGCAGAAAACGAGACCATTCTCAAGGCGGCCTCCGGGCGGAGACGTCGTGTAAGCGATGGGCTGATATCCGTAGGTTCGGCGGAGTGCATCCAGCCAGCCGGCCGTATGAAACACCGAGGAACGCGGATGCCGCTCCACGAGTTCGATCCACCTTGAGTCCTCAAGCGGCTGGATCCGGTAGACCACTCTTGTGTAGGTTCCGGCGCCCACCGAAACGTCGGTTGCGTCGGAGTGGGCGTCTATACCCACCTTAGTCATGCTCACAGTGCACCGGCGTTGGGCGGTCTGACTGGCGTGAAGAAAGGGCAAACACCACCCTAAGGGTTCCGGGTAGTCGGGGCACCACCAGGTTGAATACAGCCACTCCGACCCAAGTCCCGAGGGTGTTGGTGAATATATCAGTTGTGCCGGAATCTCGCGTGGGTAGGTACGCCTGAAGGACCTCAATAGTCACGCTCACAGCGGTTCCGAGGATGACGGTCCCAAGCGCAGCCCGTTTGACTCGGAGCGCCGCGAAGTAAGCGTAAAAGCAGAAACCCAAAGGGACGAAACCAACGATGTTCTTCAACGCAGAGCTCAGGTAGCTCTGGGAGAGGCTGAACTCCTCCCAGAACGCTTCCAGGAAGATCTTATCGACGACGGTATATCGATCCGGAATCTGGAGATCCAAAGCTGGGCGAGCGACGTTGTGGACGATGTTCCCCGCGCGCTCCTGGAACAGGTAGAGCGCGACGTTGCGTTCGTCTTTGGCGATTCTGGGCCGCCCTTCTTCCGTCCAGGTCACATAATGGCGAACGACCTCTTGAGCCTCGAGCCGACGATGATATATCGCCAATCCGAACAAACGCCCCCGCCAGCTGTCGGATTGGCCCGGTGCATCCCCTACTACAAGGCGTCCCGTAAGGTGTTCCGTCGATAGCCGAAATTGTTGGGTAGTCTTGATTGGTACTCCGTCCACGTACACGGACGTCCCCATCTCGCCCGATGTGAGTGTTACAAAGGCGGGACGTGCCTTTCGGAAGGCTTTGTTGACGTGCAGCCTGGCATTTCCTGCGCGCCCCCGGTCCTGGTTGCCGGTCAGCACTTCGAGACTAGTTTGATCTTGCCGTACCAATAACCGAAGGGGGTTCCCCTGCGAAGAAAATCCGAGGATGGTGTTGCTGTCCCAAATACGGCCGGGCTGTAGCCAGAATTCGATGCTTCCGCCTAAGTCCAGGGAATCCCGCGCCTTTATCGTGTCTGAGCCGATAACGGAGCTGAAGCGGCCGAATTCCAGGCCTGGGCGATCCTTCAACCAGGTGACCTCGTTGGGAGGCACCTGAAAAGGCCACAGACCCAGCGACAGAATAGTGCCTAACACGGCGAGGCAGATCAGGGACCACGTTGTTCGCCCGATCCGCATCAGACTTCCGAGACCTCACCGACCAGCACGGGAGCAGCTCGCAAGTACTGAGCAGCTGCCCGCTTGGCCTGGATGGCTTCATAGATGCGCTGCACCTGATCGGCATCCAGTCCCACGACGGGACCGAGTTCCGCCGCTGGTACCCCGTGATTCGTGCCGTAAAGGCAGAGATCCATTGTCTCCGGCGAGAGCATGAAATATAGGTCCGCCCGCGCTTGTTCCATCGGATACGTCTCATTTGCTGGCGGCCGGCGGTGAATCTCCTCGGGTACCCCCAGGTAGCGCGCCATTTGGTAGACCTGAGACTTGTAGAGGTGCGCGATGGGTTTTAGGTCCGCGGCGCCATCGCCGTTCTTGACGAACATTCCTTGATCGTATTCCAGGCGGTTCGCCGCTCCTGCAACCGCATAATGAAGGAGATCGGCATAGTAATACTCAACCATCTTGCGGGCCCGTTGTTTGAAGCTCGCGGCTGCGACAATGCCCTGGTAGGCCTTCGGACTCAGGCGCACCCACTCGGTTTGCCCGTCCGGAGAATGTACTACGATCGAAAACAACGCATGACGGTGGGGCTCGTGCGCGCTGGGCAGAACCAACCGGCACTTATAGCCATCACGGTATCCGGGGACCACGTTGCGCAGGGCTTCATCGCGTCGTTCATAGCATTGTGCCGCACGTAGAATCGGGCTAATATCTTCTTCCCGAAACCTTACGCCCAATGTCTGGACCACCATGCGTCCCAATCGGACGCTATCGCTGGAAGACTCAGCCTCCGGCGTAAGCAGGGCGAGGACGCGCTCCTTACCCAGTGCGCGGACGCATAGAAACGCGACGACGCTGCTATCGATCCCTCCGGAGACACCGACCACGACACCCCCGCGTTTCAGTTTTCGGACGACGTTGCGAACGCCGGCTACGATTCGCTCGGTTTCACCAGTGGGATCGATGCGTAGAATGTCAGGGGAGAGTCGGCGTGGGGACACAGGATACTCCGGGAGCGCTGAAGTCAGCGTATCGGGTTTTGACCAGAGCACTCGCTGGGGAAATTGTTCAGCCACCCTTCTTCGTGCGCTTTGCGGCAAATCTTGCAGAAGGTCTCATGCCATGAGATTTTTTCAGCCGTTTCGCGATGATTAGAAGCTAGGCTACGCCAGTACTGCGATACGGCAGACGGGGTTGTAATCCAGACGTCATTTTCATAGCTGGTTCCCACATAATCGAGAAAATCGGCGTACCACTCGACCGGATAGCCTTCCATCCGTTTTCGTTCATCTGGGAAGACCATATAATCCGGATGGGTCTTGATCAGCGCCATGCCACCTTTCTCTGCAATCCAGTCGAGTTTTCGGCGCCAGATGGAGTTGTTCCTTTCCCCCATCAACACGAACAAGGTGAAATCCTGTGGCAAGGTATAGGGCATTTCGACAAATCCGGCTCCGCCACCTGCCGGCGCTTGCACCCAAAATGGGAAGATTCTGCCCAACCCACACGATTGAGGTTCAAACGGATCTACGTCATAAGTTGAGATGCCGTAATCAATGTCGAGTTCGCTGATCCAGGGTAAGTTGTGGTGCATCGCACCCGAGGAGAAGCCGCGCGTTTCCCACTGACCGAGAAACTCATTGATGACGCCTCGCCGCCCGAGAAAGGTTTGGCGGTCGCGATACAATTTCCCATCGTGGTATAAGTCGTGTACCATCACTTCGAAACCGCGCTCTGACAGTGTTCGCCGCAGCGGTTCGGGCGTTTCGTAGCGTAACGGCACAAACCCAAAAGCCGATCGCAATCCGCGCGATTCTTCGACAGCGGCAAGCTCTTCGCAGCGCCGGAGGCCACTTTCGCCCTCCACATCATGGGTGAGCACCAATGCGAACCGTTTGCCATCGGGCCAACCTCGCCAAGCCGGCGGGGCCGCGGCGGTTGCGTCCCATATGGGCCAAATGTTCCCCGCGTGCCGCGATTGGCATCGGGCGCGCCGGCGGCGCAATTCGATTTGGATGCGTCGCGGGATCAAGGGCTTGACACTGTAGAACGAATTGAGAACCATCGAGCGATTGCCCTGATCGGAGCCCAACTCCATCTCCGAGCCGCTCGCGGAGCGACCCACAGCAGACCTCAACGTACGGTCGAGGCTCGATGATTTCCCTTGCAAGCATTTCGCGTACGCAGCGAGCAGATTTGGAACGGAGTACTCCCAAGCCAACTCCTCATCCACCCTTTGGCGCCCCAGCCGGCCCATTCTCTCCCGTTCGTCCGGATTCTCCAGTAGCCACACAATCTTCGATGCGAAATCCGCGATTTGATTCCGCGGGTCCGCATAGAGGGACGCGCGGCCGGCGCTAAATCTGCCTTCCTTCGATTCGAACTGCACGATCGGCTTGCCGAGCGCCATGTATTCCATGATTTTAATCATGGTGGAGATATCGTTCATGGCGCACGGCCGGTCGGGATTGACGCAGACGTCGGCCGTGGATAGTATTCCGATCATCTGATCGTCCGGAATCCTGCCGGTGAAGTTCATGATGCCGCCCAGCTCTTTATCTCGCACCATCTCGCGCAGACTTGCCAGGCAAGGGCCGGCCCCCACGCAGGTGAAATGAATATCGCGACGGCCGAGCTGCTTCAAGTGGGCGGCGACCTCGACGAGGATATCGAGACCATCCTGCGATCCCATGGTGCCAACGTATCCCACGAGAAAGGGTTTGCCGTACTTCAGTGCCGGTTCCGCAGGCACCGGCCGAAAGCGCTCACGCTCGGGGCCGTTGCGGACGATGAACACGTTTTGTGGCTTGACGCCTCCTCTTTCGATCGCAAGGTCTTTGTAGCTCGCGTTGGTGCACATGACCGCGTCGCTAAAACGATAGGTCCACCTTTCCAAAGCTACGGCGAGCTTGTACAACGCCCCTTTTTGGGCAAATTTCGTAAGGAATAATTCCGGGCTAGCGTCGTGGTGATCGAAGATGTACTTGACGCCGAAGAGCTTGAATGGCTGGGCGATCAAAAAGATGTCATCCGGCGGATTACAGCCTTGAATGACATGGAAGCCGTGGCGCAAAAAGATCCACCAGGCATATAAGGTCTCCCAGAATAGCGCTGAACCATACTCGAACAGATAGCCGAGAGCGCCACCTGCTTCGGCTGGCGCTGGATGACGATAGATGGGAATACCGTTTAGGATTTCATGGGCGCGCAGTCCGTCCTTGTCCCGCGGGCACAAGATGGCGACGTCGTAGCCGGCTTGCTTTAGCGAGAGAGCTTCTTTCCAGACTCGCGTGTCAAACGGGACGGACGCGTTTTCGACGATGATGAGAACCTTGTTCTTCTTCATGAATAAAGCTCACAGGAGCTTGTGAAGCCAGGTGAGCGTGCAGAGCATCGTCGCTTGGACACAGGTGCAACAGGTGCAACGAGGAGTCATTGCAAAAGACTCTTCCGAAGGGCCTCGGCAGTTCTTAGCAACGCTGGATGCTTGCTCAGATGATTATCCCGCACCTCAGAAAGCCGCCGACGAACGAAACCGCCAACAGTCCTTCGCAGTCCAAGGCCGTTGAGTCTCCCCCAATCGTTTCGGTGAACTAGCGTAAAAGTGTGCGAACCGCCTGCCGGCAGATCCACCGCTACGGCAATCGCCTGATCCGTGGTTCCAAAGTCGGAGCATGGCATCCCATCGCAGAGCACTTGCTTGGGCTGCGCCACTCCATTATCGTATCCGGTCCATTCGATACGGAAGCGAGATGGCGAGCCGGAATCGTTCGCGACCCGTATCGTGCGAGAGTATGCTCGTATGTCGTAAGTGCCATCTGACGCACGGCGCCAAAGAAGCGCGTTACTGGCAGCACGGGCAGGGCTTGACCATAGTACTTGAGGCGCACAGACGTTGATTCTGGAAACCGCGGCAATGAGAGCCTCCGGCTGTTGAAAGATCTGATGGTGCTCCACAATGAAGACAGGCCTGCCGAAGAATAGCTTAAACGCGATATCAGGAAGTTGAGTGTGTGCACTGCCTTCACGAAGAAAAAGGGGGAAACCAGCGTAACGGAGCACTGCAGGTTGAGCCAAGTCGGCTAGAGTGAGGCGAATTGGTTGCTGAAAAGGATGGGGGACAGTGTTAACTGCCGCGTCGAAGTTACGTGCCTTCAGCGCGGCCATGGCCTCAGTGGAAAACTTCCCTTGAGGGAACACCATCACCCGGTCGCAGTCGAGGCCAGTCAGTGTGCGATGAGTACCCATGCGCTGCTCAGCGATGTGGAGCATCGTGTTCAGAAGGATGGGGTCCGTCGAGGCAAGTTCGGCACCTGTGTGGTCGTTTCCGTGGAAGCAGATCGAGAGCCGGTCGACGTGGTCGCGTGCGGTTCGCACGACTGTGCCCGAACTCCGCCGGAAGTTGTGCGGGATGAACGCGATGCTTGCATGAAAACGATATTGCTCGACGAGACCGAGCAGAGACTCGAAATTCAAGAAGCCATAGTTCCGCCACAATGGCGGATCGTCGATAATGACCGAGGCCTGCTGCTTGCGGGGATGCCAGCTCTCCTGGCCAAAGATGTAGCGTAAGGCCATCGAGTGCGGCAGAAGACGGGAGAAGTACTCGGTACGCCAGGTATCTCCGACCTCTGCGTTGATGTCGGCGAGGTCCTGGCCTGCCAAAAACAAGATTTTAGTCTTGCCCCTCTCAAGCTCAAGCATAAATGGTAGGCCGCCAATCGAGATCAGTTCTCGCGTTGACGGCGATGCTGCACCGACAGAGAAGACGCGGTCATTCGTTGGAGTCGCCGTCCCAAACGTGAGTCCGGCAAATGCGCCGCAAACGTCCCGAGCATTCGCCGGCACCTCGTAGGAGAAGTTCTGCCGCCCGATTTCTGCAACACCGCAGAGGTGCCCACTCGAGAGCGCAGCGAGAAGGTTGGAATCGAAGGGCGCCGGACGCAGCCCGTGAACCAAGAGGTAGGGAAATCGTGAGATGAGCAGCGAAACCAAGTCAGCAGGAATGAGGTCCTGGTTTATCCAATCCTCGATAACCCGCGGATGCACGGCAAGGCACGATTGTCGGTCGGCAGCCGCCTTCTCAAGGTAGTCGACGGAGATCCCGGACCTCGGCAGGGATACGGTCGCACATGCGATCCCCAGAAAATTAGCGAGGGCAGCCAAACGGCTGTCCAATGGGTGCAATTCGCCAATGTAAGGAAGAATCAACTTCATCAGTCGCGCCCGTTCTTGGTCGGCGCTATCAGGTTCGTCTGCGCCGGGCTGGACGGCTTCGGCGGTCCGGACAAAACAGGCCGGAGAAGCCGAGTAAACTCCTTCAGCGTGACATCAGGGCCGAGCGGAATGCCGCACTTCGCCACAGGAACCGCCGGATTGCCCTGCACTACAGTCATTGAGGGCACAGAACGCGTCACGACGCTCCCGGCCGTTACAACGGAGCCGCGGCCGATCACGACGTTGGGGAGGATAATGGCACCTGGTCCGATAAAAGCGTCGCGCTCGATCTTGACCCCTGTGGACTCTCGAAAGTGGGCGACAATTGTCGCGCGCATGCTAATTGCGCAACCATCCTCCAGCGTGACCAGGAATGGCCGTGAGGTGTCCAGGACGACGTCGTACCCGATCCAGACCTTCCTTCCGATCTGAACTCCACGCCAGCGGTGCAGGACGACACGAAGACTCCGTGCTCCCGGCAGCACTCTGGCTAGCAACTGAAAGAGGCGGTTGAACAAACCGCGAATTGGGGATTCCTTCATGGTACGCTCAGTTGCCACCCGGATTCAGTTGGCGGAGATACATCCGAAACGCAGCGAAGGAACGCAGCTTCGGCAGAATTTCCGGATCAATGTCTACACCAAACTCTTCTTGGACGACCGCGCCCAGCGTCACCGCCGAAAGGGAGTCCCAATTCTCGGTAGATTCCGCGTCGATGTTGCGAATCTCTTCTGGCGTGAGCCAGGGAAACACCGATGCAAAGCACCGGACCAGCCGGCTTTCCTGTTCACACATAAAGGGTCCCTTCGACGTGATGGAACAGCTCCGGAACGCGTGACATGAACTCACCTCGCAAAATGGTGGCAGGAGACGCGGGCGGTCTACCGAACACCTCCGTTAAGAATTGCTGAAGCGGACCATTCTTCGGTGTGGCTTTGTAGTCGAATTCAATCATTTCCACCGCGAGGGCTTCGAACAAGTACTTCAGGCACTGATGTTCAATGCGGCGGGAAAAAGCCCGGCAACTCAAAACAAAAATATCCACCTGAAATTTGTGGCCTAGCCTCCGCCCCAGGATCACAGCGATCTTTCCCAAGGGACCATACTTATCTTTGTAGGACACACAAAGCGGCACTGCCGCTGGATGACAGAGGATGTTTTTCCATTCTGCCTCGTTGAAGCGCCTTCCATTCAAATTGAACTGGTTGGTCTTGTTCACCAGCTCAAACGCCCTGGCATCGCCCTCCGGCGGAATGGGCTCGAAAACCACGCACGCCTCGGACGCTCGCAAGAAATCGTCCGCGGAGATCCGCTCCGCCGCGTCCGACCTTGCCCCCGAGGCGCGCAGGCTTTCGAGCCGGATCGTGTCTTCGTCTGTGAGCAGCGGCTTTCCGAAAACGTCCCGCAGACGCCTGAGCAGATTCCAAATCGCCGCATAGTCCTTCGCGGGAAACACGAGGCATTCCATCTCGGTGAACGCCGCCTTCACTTCGGCTACTTCCATCGGACTGTCGTCAATAAAAACGACCGCCTCCGCGCCGACATTCCATACGTTCAAAACGCGCTCCACAGACTCCGATTTACGCGCCCATCCGGTTTCGAATGGGAAGATATCGTCCCGGGTGAGCAGCAGATCGCTCCTCTCGAAAGCCCGGGTCACCACTGCCGGGTCGTTCTTGCTGGCCACACCGACCAGAACCCCAGCACCGGCAAGAGAAGCTACGAATTGCTGGTAGAGGCCGTGCGTATGGCCGCGATCCAGAGACCACGAGATCTGATCGACGCCGTCTTCCCCCACGATTCCGGCCCAAAGAGTCTCGTCCAGATCCGTGATCAGCCCCTTCTTCGGTTGCGGGTAGTGGACCAGGCCGGCCAGCACGTCGCCCATTGCCGACGCATGGCGAAGAGTATAGGGAAAGCCGGTGGCGACATCCGACGTTATGTCGTAACGCCCGACCTCCGGAGAAGCTTCGCTCAACAATTGCGCATTCGCGATCCGGATCCCCGCACACTCGGACAAAGACGCCGCCAGCGAAGCAACAGCCTGGCGCAGTTTCAACTCGAACGGACCCGCCTGTGCCGGCCGGGTTGGAAAAAGCGGAGGAAGCGGCAAGGTCGGCATCGAGAGGACCACCGGCATACGGCGTGAAAGCTCGTCTAGGGTTCGTTCCAGGCGAGCGCAGGCTTCCGTCGCGGAATCGACGATGCCGGGCAGAGCACTGGGTTTCCAGCCGCCCAAGGTCCGAATCGCCAGGCGCGCGTCGAGGTCGCCCCACTCGATCACTACAACCGCAAAGCCCGCCGAGGATAAGCCAGCACGATCTAGATTGCCAATCAGGTCACCGAAAAGACCGGTCTCGACAACCGCCCTGATCTCGGGCTGCGAGACCCGAATTGCCGCGGTCAGGAACGTCGTCAAGTGCAGCGGAGTGAACCCGCAGGCCAGGAAGATTCTCAATTCCGGAGTCGTTTCAGGCAGTGGGCGCCTGCACTGTTCCAATGCTTCGACGAGCTTCATTTGCCGCCTGCCACCTCTGCTCCCGCCAGTGACCGATAGAGTCCCGTCAGCGCGCACAGCATCGTTGCCTGGCCCCAGTGCAGCGTCGGCGTTTTGTTCACCAGCCATGGAGCGTAACGGCGGTAATAAAAGTAGCCGCTCGGATCCTGCATCCAACGGATCGTCCATTCGGCCACCTTGCTTGCCAACATCAGAC